>Ga0075163_10000434_pt1 | contig 53326 bp, 48 predicted proteins | sample JI1023141ADNA_FD_71478 | JGI IMG/M metagenome (GOLD analysis project Ga0075163, IMG submission 71478) | Wastewater effluent complex algal communities from Wisconsin, to seasonally profile nutrient transformation and Carbon sequestration -... | ecosystem: Engineered > WWTP > Effluent > Algae...
CCATGGACCACGATATCGGCCCGTTTGGCCAAGCCGTTCAAAACCAACGGGATCTCCACACCCAACAAGGAGACGGGACATCCAAGGTCCACCGACAGGTAGTTCAACACATGCTGGCGCACCCATTCTTCGGGCGTCAGGGCCACCCATCGGCGGCGCACGGGATCGAACACCTGCGGGCCATGATCGCCGTGCTTAGTTTTGACACCATGGTCCGGTAGGTCAAGTAATGGCGGACCGGGCTCAATCACCCCACAAAAGTGCGCACGAAACAAGAGATCGTCAGCAACTGGTTGCCGCGGTATACAGGGTTAGCCTTGGATGCCTTCAAACCGTATGTGCTCCTGACCAACTTCGACAACTACCTGGACATCTTCTGCCAGCAGACAGGTGCAACGGTGCCTGTGGCGAACAAGGCGATGAAGGTTGCCGTGGCCGAGGACATGATCATGATCAACTTCGGCATGGGCAGCCCCATGGCCGCCACCACGATGGACCTGCTGAGCGCGATCGATCCGAAGGCCGTGCTTTTCCTGGGGAAATGCGGCGGCTTGAAGAAGAAGAACCAACTGGGCGACCTGATCCTGCCGATCGCGGCCATCCGTGGTGAGGGGACGAGCAACGACTATTTCCCACCGGAAGTGCCTGCCCTGCCGAGCTTCATGATCCACCGTGCGGTCAGTGGTGTGATCCGCGATATGGAACTCGACTACTGGAGCGGCACGGTGTACACCACCAACCGCCGGGTGTGGGAGCACGACGAGGAGTTCAAGGTGAAACTGCGCGACATCCGCGCGATGGGCATCGACATGGAAACGGCGACACTTTTCATGACCGGCTTCTCCAACGGCATCCCCACGGGAGCGCTGCTGCTCGTGAGCGACCAGCCCATGGTGCCGGAAGGCGTGAAGACCAGTGCCAGCGATGCAAAAGTGACCGGCTCCTTCGCCGAAACACATGTGCGGGTGGGCATCGCCTCACTGCGCGAGATCATCAATGAAGGACGCTCCGTGAAGCACCTACGCTTCGAGTGATCGGAACGCTGATGACGCAGATGGTCAAGATGAACGCGGACATGAATAGCCGAGGGTGGTTCCCGAGCGCGTCGTGTTATTCGGAAGAAGGTCCGAAGTATCGACTGCTCGATAAACAGCTATCATAATGATCCGCCTTATCAGCGTTCCGTTCCCCAATGAGCACCCTCGAAGACTACAAGAAGATCATGGCCGACCTGCGGGGCGGCAAATTCAAGCCGGTGTACCTGCTGCATGGCGAAGAAGGCTTCTTCATCGACCGTATCGCCGCAGAGATAGAGCGGCTCGCGTTGGAGGATCACGAGCGGGACTTCAACCAGAGCATTTTGTACGGTCGCGATGCGGATGCGGACCAAGTGAAGGATACCTGTTTGCGCTATCCCATGATGGCCGAACGGCAGCTCGTCGTCATCCGCGAGCTCCAGACTTGGCGCATAGATGCTGTTGAGAAGCTGGAAGCCTATTTCCAGAAGCCGACACCGACAACGGTGCTGGTGCTCTGCTATAAACACAAGAAGATCGACGGCCGCAAGACGATCCTGAAGACCGTGCAAAAAGGTGGTGGTGTGGTCTTCCTAAGCGACAAGGTGCGCGAGGACAAACTACCGGACCTCCTGATCAGCTTCGCCAAGAACCAGAAACGGAAGCTGGGGGGTACAGAGGCCACCCTGCTCGCCAACCACTTGGGAAGTGATCTGTCCAAGGCCATGAAGGAAGTGGAGAAGTTGTGCTTGGTGACCGAGGAAGGTGGTGCCATAACCAGCGAGATCATCCAGCGTTTCGTGGGGATCAGCAAGGACTACAATGTCTTCGAACTGCAGAACGCCATCGGTATGCGCAATGCGTTGAAGGCCCAGCAGATCGCCAACCATTTCGCAGCCGACCCCAAGGAGAACCCGTTGGTCCTTACACTGGGCTTCCTCAATACGTACTTCGGGAAATTGGCCATGGTGCATGCTGCAGCCGGTAAGAGCCAAGCCGAGCTGGCCGGTGAACTGAAGGTGAACCCCTATTTCGTAAAGGATTACGTGGCCCAGGCGCAGAATTATCCGTTGGCAAAACTCGTGGAAGTACAGCGCCACTTGCGCCAGTTCGACCTGAGGAGCAAGGGGCTTGGAGGCGATGGCTCCGACCAAGGCGAACTGCTCCGCGAATTGGTGGCCAAAGTGATGTCCTGATCGGACGAGGAATTCAGGAGTGTGATCCAAGGCGGAACATTGTCTCCCGCTACCATCCAGTCTCCTCTTCGGAGCGCTGTGTTCCGTTACCTTAGCCGCCTCCCGAAAAATCGGGACGAAACGCCTGCACGGAAATTTCATGCTCCGCCTGATCAAGCACCTCCTGGTCGTCCTGACCTTATTGCCAGCGTTCGCTTTCGCCCAGACCGGCACCATCCGTGGCTTCGTCTATGACAAGGTGACCGGCGAGCCCATCATCTTCACCAACGTGGTGCTCAAAGGCACCACCACGGGTGCTGCAACGGACGTCAACGGTTACTACTCCATCAGCAAAGTGACGCCCGGGAGCTACACCTTGCAAGTGACCTTCCTCGGTTACGATACCGTGCAGAAGGTCGTGAACGTGGCGCGCGACCAGGTCCTTACGGAAAAGCTCTTCCTCTCCAAAAGCGCTGTCCAGATCAGGGAGTTCGAGGTACGGGGCGACAAACAGGAAGCACGGACCCAAGTGCGCATGGGGGTCACCAAATTGACCCCGCTCCAGATCGCGCGCCTTCCATCCATTGGTGGCCAGCCGGATCTTGCGCAGTACCTGCAGGTGGTGCCTGGTGTGATCTTCACGGGTGATCAAGGAGGCCAGCTCTACATACGCGGTGGGTCGCCCATCATGAACAAGACCATGTTGGACGGCATGGTGCTGTACAATCCGTTCCACAGCATCGGTCTGTTCAGCGTCTTCGACAACGACATCATCCGCAATGCCGACATCCATACGGCTGGGTTCAATGCGGAATTCGGGGGCCGTGTGAGTTCCATCATGGATGTCACCACGCGCGATGGGAACAAGACCCGGTTGAGCGGAAAGGTGGCCGCGAGCACCTTCACCGGGAAGGTGCTGTTGGAAGGGCCCTTGAAGAAACAGACCACACCGGGTGCCGGTTCATCATCGTTCCTACTGAACATGCGGCACAGCTACCTGGACCGGAGCAGCAAAGTGGTGTACGAGAACATCAAGAAGGACGGCCTTCCATTCTCGTTCACGGACGTGTTCGGCAAAGTGAGCTTCAACGGTGCCACGGGCAGCAAATTCAACCTCTTCGGATTCAACTTCAACGATCGCGTCAAATACCAAGGCGTGAGCGACCTGAAATGGAACAACTGGGGAGCCGGGACCAACTTCGTACTGGTACCTGCCGGATCAGCGGTCCTTATCGATGGGACATTCGCGCTGAGCAACTACCAAATACAGATGACCGAAGGGGAGCTCAAGCCCCGCACCAGCGAGATCGCTGGGTTCAACGGAGCGCTCAACTTCAAGGTGTTCAACCACGAGGATGAGATCCGGTATGGCGTGGAAGTACTCGGTTTCCGGACCAACTTCCAGTTCTACAACAGCCTGGGACTGGAGTACAAACAGGAAGAGAACACCTCGGAGATAGCAGGGTACGTATCCTACAAAAAAGTGATGAAGAAGGTGGTCATCGAACCCGGTCTCCGCCTGCATTACTACGCGTCACTTTCCGTGGCCAACGTGGAGCCACGGCTGGGCTTCAAATGGAACATCAGCGACAACATCCGTTTCAAACTGGCCGGTGGACGGTACAGCCAGAACCTGGTGGCGGCGAACAGCGACCGCGATGTGGTCAACCTGTTCTATGGATTCCTCTCTTCACCTGACAACCTGCCCAAAACCTTCACGGATGAGAACGGGAAAACACGCGATATCAAGGACCCCTTGCAACGCGCGAACCATTACGTAGCAGGTTTCGAGTTCGATCTAACGGATGAACTGACGGCGAACTTCGAGGTGTATCTCAAGGATTTCAGGCAGATCACCAATTTGAACCGGAACAAGATCTTCAACGATACGCCCGAGTTCGCTGATAAGCCGGATGCATTGAAGAAGGACTTCATCATCGAGACCGGCCAAGCCTATGGTGCCGATCTACAGCTGAAGTATGAGAAGAACAACTACTATTTCTGGGCGGTCTATAGTTACACCTATGTGGACCGTTTCGATGGCATCCAGACCTACAATCCGGTGTGGGACCGTCGCCATAACGTCAACCTGGTGGCGAGCTATGCTTTCGGCAAGTTCGATGCGTGGAAGGTGAACGCCCGATGGAACTTCGGTTCCGGCTTCCCCTTCACGAAAACGCAGGGGTACTATGGCGAGGTCCCGTTCAATGGCGATGTGAACTATAACTACACTACGAGCAACGCCGATCTGGCCGTCCTCTTCGGGCCGTTGAACCAAGGTCGTCTACCCACGTACCATCGCCTGGACCTGAGCCTGACCAAGACCTGGAAACTGGATGAGAACCAGGTGATCGAGTTCGATGTGAGCTTGACCAACATGTACGACCGGCAGAACATCTTCTATTTCGACCGGGTGCGCTTCGAACGCGTGGACCAGTTGCCGTTCCTGCCAAGCGCGGGCTTCAGCTATAAGTTCTGAGGAAGAAGGGAATGTGTGGGTTTGAACGATCCATATTCTCGCAACTCCCCACTTTTCCACATTCCGCCAACCGGCTTTCCCGGCAAGGGTCAAAAGCTTACCTTTACGCCCCGTGATCACCTCTCCCACTCAGGGTAGGATCGCAGCGTGATGACGGGCTCCACCAAGTACATTTTCGTTACCGGAGGCGTGACCTCCTCGTTGGGCAAGGGCATCATCAGCGCCAGCCTGGCCAAGCTCTTGCAAGCGCGTGGCTTCACCGTCACCATCCAGAAGCTGGACCCATACATCAACGTTGATCCAGGCACGTTGAACCCGTATGAGCACGGCGAGTGTTTCGTGACGGAGGATGGCGCCGAGACGGACCTCGACCTTGGCCACTACGAGCGCTTCCTCGATGTCCATACCAGCAAGGCCAACAACGTCACCACCGGGCGCATCTACCAGAACGTCATCAGCAAGGAGCGCCGGGGCGAATACCTGGGCAAGACCGTGCAGGTGATCCCGCACATCACCGATGAGATCAAGGCGCATATCCAGGCCTTGGGTCGCAAGGGCATCTACGATTTCGTGATCACCGAGGTGGGCGGCACCGTCGGCGATATCGAAAGCCTGCCTTACGTAGAGGCAATCCGCCAGCTGAAGTGGCAAAAGGGCAAGGACTGCCTCACGATCCACCTTACGCTGCTTCCCTATTTGGGCACCACTGGCGAACTGAAGACCAAGCCCACTCAGCACAGCGTGAAGGAACTCCTCAGCCTCGGTGTGCAGCCCGACATCCTCGTCTGCCGCACGGAGCATCCCATGCAGAAAGGCATGAAGGAGAAGATCGCCCTGTTCTGCAACGTGGAACCCCAAGCCGTGATCGAAAGCCGTGACGCGGACACGATCTATGACGTCCCGATGCTGATGCAGGCGGAAGGCTTGGACCAAGTGGTGCTGCAGAAGCTGGGGATCGAAGGCTATCCCGAGGCTGACCTGACGTCGTGGAAGGACTTCCTACGCCGGTACAAAGAGCCCAAGAGCGAGGTCCACATCGGCCTGGTGGGCAAGTACGTGGAGTTGAAGGATGCCTACAAGAGCATCAAGGAAGCGCTTGAACACGCCGGGGCCGAGAACGAGAACAAGGTCCACATCAAGTGGGTGCATAGCGAAAAGCTGACGCCGAAGAACGTGGCCAAGCACCTCGGCGGGTTGAGCGGGATCCTGGTAGCTCCGGGCTTCGGGCACCGCGGTATCGAAGGCAAGATCGAGGCCATCAAGTACGCCCGTGAGAACAAGGTGCCCTTCCTGGGGATCTGCCTGGGCATGCAATGTGCGGTGATCGAATACGGTCGCAATGTGTTGGGCCTTACCGAAGCCAACAGCACCGAAATGGACGCCGACACCAAGCACCCGGTGATCGCCATGATGGAGGAGCAGAAGGTGATCGAGAACAAGGGCGGCACCATGCGCTTGGGTGCCTATGCCTGCAAGATCAGCGACGGCAGTCTCGCGAGCACGGTATACAAGAAGAAGGACATCACCGAACGCCACCGCCACCGCTACGAGTTCAACAACGCCTACCAGGAGGCCTACAAAAAGGCCGGTATGGTGGCCACGGGCATCAATCCGCAGAGCAAGTTGGTGGAGATCGTGGAGGTGAAGGACCACCCATGGTTCATAGGCGTGCAGTTCCATCCCGAGTACCGCAGTACCGTTGCCAAGCCGCATCCGCTGTTCGTCAACTTCGTGTTGGCAGCGATGAAGATGGGGGCCAAGGAACTACCCAAGCCGGAAGTGCAGGAGTCGGTGAAAGCATAACCGGGAATTCATGTGCTCATTTGCTCATGTGCCCGCCCACATGAGCAACGCCGCATTTACTATTGCCGGAGCCGGGCCTAGGCTAGCTGGTTGCGGATGATCGACACTTCGTTCGCTGAGCACAAATCCACACGTTCCGCCCCATCTTGAACGGCCGTCTATCTTTGCCGCCCTTCCGCCTGTCCCTTAACTCTTGGCGGTCCGATGGATCGGAATTCTATTATCGGCTTCGTCCTGATCGCTGCCATACTCGCTGGGTACACCTGGTACTCCATGCCGAATGCGGAAGAACAGGCGGCAATAGCAGCAGAGCAGCGCAAGGAGGATAGCCTTGCGGCCGTGGAGATCGAGCACCAAGCGCAGGAAAAGGAAAAAGAGCTGAAGGCGCAGCAAACCTCCGCAACTGGGGGAAGTGCCGTGGCTACCATTTCCGCTGCTCTTCCCGGCGACACCGTCGTCATCATCAACGGCGATACATTGAACGCGGACAGCGTCCGTCAGGCTGAACAGAACGCCCGTTACGGCATCTTCCACCCCTCTTCCCAAGGCACACCGGAAGAGATCGTGATCGAGAACAAACACCTGCAAGTGGCCCTTTCCACCCACGGTGCAGCACCGTCCGTGATCCGCCTGAAGGAGTACCAGACCTACCACAAGACCCCTCTGCTGCTCTCCGATCCAGATAGTGGCAACTACGAGTTCCGCTTCTTCCTCGGCAATGCGGACATCAGCACCAAGGACCTATACTTCACTGCCGAAAAGTTGGGCAACGACGGCGTGCGTTTGACTGCAGCCACGACCGATCCCGACAAGTTCCTGCGCATCACCTACCAGTTGGACAGCGCGAACTACTTCCTGGATGTCCGCGCGGAATTGGTGGGGCTGGAGAACGAGGTGGATGTTCGCAAGACGGTCTTCAACTGGGAACTCACCGGGCTCTCCAACGAGAAATTCCGCGACGGCGAACTGCAGAAATCGGGCGTGTACTACAAGTACTTCAGCGACGACCGCCAATACCTGAGCGAGAGCAGCGAGGACCAGAAGGAATTAGAGGGCCGCACCAACTGGGTGGCATTCAAGCAGGACTTCTTCACCATAGGCTTGATCAGCGTCGAAGGCTTCGCCGGCGATGGTTCGGAGATCGCCATCACACCGCTTACGGACAGCACGCACACGAAGCGCTATAGCGCGAAGCTCTTCTTTGAGAAGGAGCGCGGTGCCAAGGTGGACATCCCGATGCGCATCTTTTTGGGTCCGAACCATTTCGGCACGCTGCGCCGCACGGAAGTGGCCGACTTCGACCACATCATCGATCTCGGCTGGGGCATATTCGGATGGATGAACCAATGGCTGGTGATCCCCATCTTCAACCTGTTCGACGGTTGGGGCTGGAGCTATGGCATCATCATCCTGGTCCTCACCCTGGTGATCAAGCTACTGTTGATGCCCTTGACCTACAAGAACTTCATCTCCAGCGCCAAAATGCGCGTGCTGAAGCCGGAGATGGACGCCATCAACGAGAAGCACAAGGATGGTGACATGCTGAAAAAGCAACAGGCCACTATGGACCTCTACCGCAAGGCCGGTGTAAATCCAGCAAGTGGCTGCCTGCCCATGTTGGTGCAAATGCCGGTTCTCTATGCCATGTTCCGCTTCTTCCCGGCCAGCATAGAACTGCGCCAGCAGAGCTTCCTGTGGGCGGATGACCTGAGCACTTACGACAGCGTGCTGGCACTTCCGTTCAGCATCCCTGCCTACGGAAGCCACGTAAGCCTGTTCACCATCCTCATGGCGGCCAGTACCATGATCTACACGGCCATCAACAGCAAGCAGATGCCCCAGCAGCAAGGCATGCCGAACATGAAGCTGATGATGTACCTGTTCCCGGTGATGATGTTGTTCTTCATGAACAGCCTGCCCGCCGGCCTGAGCTACTACTACCTGCTGGCCAACGTGATCAGCATCCTGCAGATGACGGCCTTCAAGAGCCTGTTCGTGAACGAGGACAAGATCCGGGCCCAGCTCCTGCTGAACATGAAGACACCGCGCAAGAAGAGCAAGTGGCAGCAGCGCCTGGAGGATATGCAGAAGCAACAGCAGGCGGCGCGTAAGCGTTGATCTGTGACCTTGGCGTCACCCTCTCTAGGGACATTTCACGCAGTTCTTCGCGGGCGGCTAGCTTTGGCACACGATCGGCTCAATACCGGCCATCAACCCGAACCACCGATGAACCTCCGTATCCTCCTCCCTGCTTTGTTCTGTAGCTTGTGCCTCGTTGCCGGCGCACAGGACAAGACCACTGTGACCAAGGCGCCTTCACCCAACGCCCCGACATCGGTAAAATCACCGCGCGTAGCGAAGACCAAGTCCCCTCGCTTCGGTGGCATCGCCAAGACCGATACGCTGTTCTTTAGCATGGAGCGCACCCCGTGCTTCGGCACTTGCAAAGCCTACCGCATCAACGTTTACCGCAGTGGTTACGCCACCTTCGAAGGACGTGCACATGTGGAGAAGGAAGGCATGCACAGCGGCCATGTCGGTAAGGACACTTTGGAGATGTTGATGAAGGAAGCCGAGAAGATCCGCTTCTTCGAGCTCAAGGACAAGTACGACAGCGAGGTCACCGATCTGCCCAGTTCGGTCATCCGCATCATCGGTATGGGCAAAGACAAAAGGGTGATCGGCCGTGTAGGCACCCCGGCCACCTTCACCAGCTTCTTCAATAAAGCGGAAGCCCTTCTCTACCCAGTGGCTTGGAAGCCCCTGGCACCGAAGGAGTAAGACAAACCATTCGTCCCTCATCGGACGACAGGACCCTAGGGGTCGGAACGGGTTGAGGTACCTAGTTACCTTCGCGCCCTGATCCGACCCCTTTTCCTTTTACACATGAAGCGTTCCCTTTCGCTGCTATCGGCAGCTATCATAGCCCTTGGCCTGCACGCCCACGAAGGCATGTGGCTCCTGAGCAAACTCAAACAGATCAACGAGGCAGAGATGCAGAAGCTCGGCTTCAAGCTCACCGCCGAGGACATCTACGACATCAACAAGAGCAGCCTGAAGGATGGTATCGTCCGCTTGGGCGGTGGCTTTTGCAGCGGCGAGATGGTGAGCGCCGAAGGGCTCTTCCTGACCAACCACCACTGCGGTTTCGATGCGGTGCAAGGTTTGAGCAGCGTTGAGCACGACTACCTCACGGACGGCTTCTGGGCCATGACCCGCGAGCAGGAATTGCCCGCCGGTTTCAGCGTGAGCTTCCTGCAGAAGATCGAGGACGTGAGCGAGCGCATCAACTCGCAGCTAACCGCTGATATGACCGAAGAAGCACGTGCCGAGAAGATCGAAGAACTCGCCGGCAAGATGATCGAAGAGGCAGGCACCGCCAACGGCACCAGCGTCGACTTCAAGGTGATGTTCGAGGGCAACGAATTCTACTTGTTCTACTACAAGACCTACCGTGACATCCGCCTGGCCGGCGTTCCACCGAGCGCCATCGGCAAGTTCGGCGGCGACACTGACAACTGGATGTGGCCCCGCCACACCGGCGACTTCAGCATGTTCCGTGTTTACATGGGACCTGATGGCGAGCCAGCTGACTATAGCACGACCAACATCCCATATGCACCGAAGTGGCACTTCCCGATCAGTATCGCGGGTGTGAAAGAGGGCGACTTCGCCATGATCATGGGCTACCCGGGCAGCACCGATCGTTTCCTCAGCAGCGACGGCGTGAAACTGGGCCTCGATGAGGAATATCCGAGCCGTGTGAAGATCCGTGGCAAGAAGCTCGAATTGATGAAGCAGGACATGGACGCGAGCGATGCGGTGCGCATCCAGTATGCGAGCAAGTACGCCAGCATCAGCAACTACTGGAAGTACTTCATCGGCCAATCACGCGGCCTGAAGCGCTTGCACGTGTACGACAAGAAGAAGGAGCAGGAAGAAGCGTTGTTGGCATGGGTGAACGCCGATCCAAGCCGAAAGGCGAAGTATGGCGACTTCCTTTCGCTACTGAAGAAAGGCTACGCAGAGCGTACGAAATACGAGAAGGCACAGGCCTACATGCAGGAAGCCGGTTTCGGCAGCGAGATGGTGACGCTGGGTCTTCGCCTGACGCAATTGAAGCAGCAATTGGTGACCGATCCGAAGGATGCACCGAAGATCGCGGCCCTCGTGGCCGGTGCGCAACGCCGTGCCGAGGATTTCTGGAAGGACTACAACCCGGCCACTGACCAGAAGGTGACCGCAGCGATGTTCCAGATGATGCATGCGGACATGGCGCCGGATCAACAACCCAGCGTGATGGCGACCATCCAAAAGAAGTACAAAGGCAACTTCGATCTCTGGGCCAAGACGATGTTCAGCACTTCCATCCTCACCAACAAGGCGCGTATGGATGCGTTCCTCGCCAAGCCGACCTTGAAAGTGCTGGAGAAGGACCTCGGCATGCAAGCCGCAGAAAGCACCCTGACGAACTACCGCGCACTGGCCGGTGCTGCCGCAGCCAGCCAAGAGGACCTGGACAAAGGATACCGCCTGATGGTGGCCGCGATGCGCGAGAAAGACCCGAACAAGAGCTGGTACCCGAACGCGAACAGCACCATGCGCCTCACCTACGGCCAAGTAGGTAGCTATGTGCCCATGGACGGTGCGAAATACGCGTATGAAACAACGGCCAAAGGGATCCTCGAGAAAGAGGACAATACCAACGACGAGTTCATCGTACCCGCTCGCCAGCACGAGTTGCTCACCAAGAAGGACTTCGGACGCTACGCCGATGAGAAGGGTGAATTGATCACCTGCTTCATCAGCAACAACGACATCACCGGTGGCAACAGCGGCAGCGGCGTCTTCAACGGCAACGGCGAACTGATCGGGATCGCCTTCGATGGCAACTGGGAAGCCATGAGCGGAGACATCGCCTTCGAACCCGAACTGCAACGCACCATCAGTGTGGACATCCGCTACGTGCTCTGGACCATCGACACCTATGCCGGTGCAGGCCACTTGGTAAAAGAGATGACCGTGGTGGAGCGCAAGAAGGAAGAACCAAAAGCGGAAGTTCCTGTTGAAGTAGCACCGGTGGTTCCAGTGAAACCGGCGAAGCCTGTGGCTCCGGTGAAGAAGAGCTGATCCGATCGCACTGAACGAAGAACGGCGACCCACTTAGGTCGCCGTTCTCATTCTGATCGGCAGTATCAAGCGCCCTCGAAGCAAGTGTTCAAAATGGCACCAGTCCGAAATCGATCGCTTGAACTAATCGGCCCGAACCGTCGTCCCGCTTGACAAGTATTGCACGCTGACAACAACGCGGCTCGCAAAGTAGCAAGCGCCTGCACAAGAACCATATCCCGCAGAGCAAGCGTCCCAATATGCGTTCCTGACCAACCGTTCAGCATCAGTCGAGGCACTGGGTGCGCTCACTATACAGGCCGAAAACCGATCAAAACAACCACTCTTACACGTCTTGATCTCCGCGTCGGTTGGCAAAGTTGTGCGGCCTACGCTGGTGATCTCCACAACGCTCAAACCCTTACCGTTCCCCAGCATGTAAGCATCTGTCGAACCCTTCGTAACGTAGTTCACCTTCGACCCATTGGCATATACTTCTTGCTTCAACGTCCCAAATGATGACATTCTTCCGGTTTTGAGGAACGCGGAATATTGATCTGCTGCAAAGACCGTGCGCGCATATGCCTCGTTCGTGCGGAGGTAGGTCACCGCAGGTGAATTTGCGGTCGATTCGGTCATGGTGTAGTACTCGACACCTTTGGCAAGTTGCTTCTTGGTGCTCACCTTGAACGATGTATTGTCCAAAGTGATCGTCTGGCCAACGGTAGCCGAGGCTAGCTTGTTGGGCGCAGTTGGTGCTGCAACCGCAGCTTGTCGGTTAACCTGTGCATCGGCAGTGCCAGAAGCGAACATGACGCTAAGGCAGAACAATGCTGGAAATAAGGATCTTGTTGCCATTTGGTTGTGGTTTTGATGATGGAGTTCGGTATCAAGGGTAGTGCCGAATGCCTGATCATGAACGTTCGTACCACTAAGTGGGTATCCAGTGCCGTTCATTCGCAGGCTCTATCTTCAACCCGCATGAGCGAGCCCCGCATCACCCAAGCGCTACCCGAGTTGGTGACCGAAGGGCTATTGAGCGCTGAGCAAGCCGAGCGCATCCGTGCGCGCTATGCCCAGCCGCAAGAGCAGAGTGGCAACCGGCTTTTGCTGCTGTTCAGCATCCTCGGCGGTTTGTTGATCGGGCTGGGCATCATCCTTGTGGTCGCGCACAACTGGGCGGATCTTCCGCGTTGGCTGCGCACGGCGTTGGCCTTCCTGCCCTTGTTGATCGGCCAGTGCATTGTGGGCTACGCCGTTGTGAGACGATCGGAAAGTGCCGGTTGGAAGGAAGGTGGCGCAGCATTCCTCTTCCTTGCCGTTGGCGCTTGCCTTGCGTTGGTGAGCCAGATCTACCACATCCCCGGCGAGTTGGACGGCTTCCTGTTCGCATGGTCGCTGCTTACGGTTGCACTGTTGTTCGTTCCGGGAGCGCTCGTGGCCACGTTGCTCTATATCGGCACCATCACATGGTACGCCACAGCAACACGCTCCAGTTCGTGGAGCACGGACAATTTTCCTTGGTTCTACTTGGCTTTGCTGGTCCCGGCGTTGGTCGTGTATTTGCGTGCTTGGCGAGAGCGTGGCACGTCGGTCGGTTTCTTCTGGCTCAGTCTGTTCATTTCGGTTTCCATTGCCATCGCCAGCCAGCTCTTCTGGACCGATGGACGCATGGAAATTGCATTGGCCATCGCCGGGCTTGCAACCGCCTATTGCGCCGTTCCCTTCGCGCACATCGGAAAGTCGTTGCGCACCGGTACCTTTCCGACGATCGGCATGTTGGCGTTGTTGGGGGTATTGGTCTTCACGAGCTACCGAGATAGTTGGTCGTCCATGCAGCACGACCGCGAGCTGGAGCCAGGCGAACTAGCGAACGTGCTGGTGCAGTGGGCCATCGGCATCGGCGCCTACGTGTGGCTTCTTCGCGTCCGCAAACCCTTCGAGGGAACTTGGCTTCCGGAAACGCTCGGCGTTCTCGTGTTGGCCTACGCTGCGGCGATGATCTCGCCCGTAGCAGCAGCGGTGCTCGTGAACGGCTGGCTCTTGCTGCTTGGTATCCAGGCCGTACGCAGCGGATTGGAACACGATTCTCTGTCGCGCATGAACCTCGGTCTCGCCATCATCAGCGGCACCATTGCCTTACGCTTCTTCGACCTGGACATCAACGATGCGTTGAAGGGCGTGGTCTTCATTGCACTCGGCATTGGGTTCCTGGTGATGAACCTGCGATTGATCGCACAACGCAAGAAACACGGCCATGCGTAACGCGTTGATCCTCTTCGGTGCGATGGCTTTGGCCCAATGGCTGCTACCGTTGTGGACGATCCGCGAACGAGAGAGCGTATTGCGCGAAGGCACGCCCTTCCTGTTCCGCACTGCACCGGTAGATCCGCACGATCCGTTCCGGGGCGAGTACGTGGCCCTTCGATTCGCATTGGAGGACAGTGTGATCGCACAACCTGATCCGCCTTTCGCACACGACGAAGAGACTTTCGTTGTCCTTGGGACCATGGATGGCGCGGCTTCCATCGCGAGCGTGCTCCGAACTGCGCCAACGGATACCAAGAACTATCTGCGCTGCAAGACCATTGCATGGCCGTTCACGATGGACAGTCTTAGCCTTCGTGTGGAATTGCCGTTCGATCGTTTCTACTTGGAAGAGAGCACGGGACGGCGGACTGAAGACCTGATGCAGCAGCGCAATGTTGAAGTTGGTCCGGAACTTCCCTCCTATGCCGTGGTGCGTGTGTTGAATGGCGCAGCGGTGATCGAGGACCTGCGCGTTGGGGACCGGTCGATCCAGGAGTGGATGCGAGAGAAGTGAAGAATTGAAGATCCAAGTGTCAAGATCCAAGGCTCAAGCTCCAAGCTTAAAGGGCAAATTCCAAGGAAGGAGGGGACGAAGCAGTTAAGGTGCTGGGGCTATTCCTTCGGAACTAGCTGTAGATCGTGTTCGCGGGCGCTTTCGCCGGGCTCGAAGACGATGTCGCTTTCAACAAATGGTGCGTAGCCGTTCTCCTGGACCCGCAGCTCGATGGCCCCGGTCGTCGCGATGAACATGGCGTAATGCCCTTCCGAATTGGATTGTGTGATGGCTTGGCGATGTCCGCCGGCATCGTACCATTCCACCAAGGCTTCATAAACAGGCTCACCCGTCGTAGCGTTCACCACCATGCCGTGCAATTGGACGTGCAAGGTGTCTTGTGCCGTGGCAGCCACATGGCCGAACATGCCGAGCGCGAAGAGGGCTGTACGGAGCTTCATGGAACGATCGGGGAATAGGGAGTACGAAGTTCGACCATGGCCTGTTCTTTCCGAACCGTAGCCAGAACCGCGCCAACAGAGGCCATCACGGGAGCGAACATCATTCCGACCAAGGGCAACTTCATCAGAAGGCTGAACAAGGTACCGTTGGCCAGCACGCAGCCCAGCCGATCGTTCACCGCTCGTACACTCTCCCCGATCCGCATCCGGCGGCGTTCAAACACGTAGTCGAACATGGAGAACCCATAGAAATAAGCCGAGACGAGGAACAGCAAGAGGAACGAAAGTGGTGCAAGCACAGGGACTAGGAGCGTCAAAAGCCATATCCCAGCAGTGACGCTAAGCTCCATCACGCCGTTCCGCACTGCGATCAAAGCACCGCGCAAGGCGTCCTTCATCAGCTGGGCCCAACTGAAGGGGAACGTGCTTCCGGTGATGATCTCCTCCGTTCGCTCGCTTGCATAGGCCAACAAAGGCGAAAGCAGGATCAGAACGATGTACTTGTTCGTGATGAAAAGCAGGTAGGCGATCGCGAGTTTCAGGATGATGCCCATGATCAGTTCACGGGCGCCGTTCAAGAAGGCCTTGACATCCGCCCACCAGCCTGTTTCCTGAGCGTCCATCGGGATATCAAAGCGTGCGGCCAACCACGTGCTCAGGTCTTCCGCAGGCCCTTCTAGCAAGTTGAACAGGCCAAACGCAAGCAACACCCAGAGCACGGCCGGGACGAGGAACATCCAGCCCATGCCATTCTGGAACGCGAACCCGAAGGCCCGGAAAAAGCCTGAGAACCCAAGCCGGCAGTCGTGGAAGAAGGTCATACGGCAAAGATGGGCATCGCAGAAATGCGGCTATCTACCTTTGGCCCCTTCTATGGAACTCGACGCACTTACCGCCATCTCCCCCATCGACGGTCGTTACTGGGACCGCACACGCGGTCTGGCCCGCTGGTTCAGCGAACAAGCCTTGATGCGCTACCGCTTACAGGTGGAGCTGGCCTACTTCACCTTCCTGTGCGAAGTTCCTCTTGAAGAATTGAAGGGCACCGACCTATCGAAGATGGGCCAGGTACACCAACGCATCGCGGAGTTGAGCACGAGCGATGCACAGCGCATCAAGGACATCGAAAAGGTGACCAACCACGATGTGAAGGCGATCGAGTATTTCCTCAAAGAGCGACTTGAGGAGGCCGGGCTCTCCAAGCAGAAGGAATTCGTGCATTTCGCGCTCACTAGCCAGGACATTAACAACACGGCCTTGCCGATGTTGATCAAGGATTTCCTGTACGAAGCTTACCTCCCTGCGATCCTCAGCCTGCGAGACCGCCTGCACGGCCAGGCACTGGAATGGGCGCGTATACCGATGCTTGCACGCACGCACGGCCAGCCCGCCTCCCCCACCCGTGTGGGCAAGGAGCTGCAGGTTTTCGTAGAACGGATCGACCAGCAGCTGAAATTGCTTCGCGATGTCCCTTTCTGTGGCAAGTTCGGGGGTGCCACGGGCAATTTCAACGCGCACCATGTGGCCTATCCGGAGTTGGATTGGGTTGAACTGGCGGACCGTTTCCTCCTTGAAAAGTTGGGGCTGGCACGGCTCCAGTTCACTACGCAGATCGACCACTACGACAACCTGGCCGCGCTCTTCGACGGCATTCGGCGGATCAACACCATCCTCATCGATCTCTGTCGGGACCTGTGGCAGTACATCGGTATGGACTATTTCCGCCAGCGGATCAAGGCGGGCGAGATCGGCAGCAGCGCCATGCCACACAAGGTGAACCCGATCGACTTTGAGAACGCTGAGGGCAACCTGGGCCTGGCCAATGCCGTGTTCATGCACTTGAGCGAAAAGCTGCCCATTAGCCGTTTGCAACGGGACCTTACGGATAGTACGGTGACGCGCAACATCGGCGTACCCATGGCCCACACCATGGTGGCGATCGATGCGATCCAAAAAGGACTGGCCAAACTGTTCCTGAACGAGGCAGCACTGGAGCGTGACCTCGAAGCGCAGTGGCCCGTCGTGGCCGAGGGGATCCAAACCATCCTTCGCCGGGCCGGCTATCCGCAACCCTACGAGCGGTTGAAGGAACTCACGCGCGGCAAGGAACGGATCACTCAAGTCGACATCATGGCCTTCATCGATGGTCTGGATGTGACACCGGAATTGAAAGCGCGGTTGAAACAATTGACGCCGCACAACTACACCGGGGTCGACCTGCTTGGCCGGGTGATGCAATAGTCCGGTCCGATGCGGCGGTTGTTCCGTTGGCGCGTGTTGCGATGGCCGATCCTGCTGGGATCCCTCCTGTTCGTCGGAGCGTGCATCGGCGAATGGCGCATCGACCACTACGCCAGCGACCGGCTCTATTCGGATGTTGAACGGATCCCGGGAAATCCGGTCGGGCTGTTGCTGGGCACTTCCGCAGAGGGCCGGACCGGAAACCCGAATCCCTATTTCACCAAGCGCATAAACGCTGCGGTCGCGTTGTACAAAGCAGGCAAAGTGGAGCACCTGCTGATCACCGGTGACAACGGAAGATCGAGCTACAACGAACCGATGGACATGCGTCTGGCACTGATGGCCGGTGGCGTGGATAGTGCGGATATCACGCTGGACTTCGCCGGTTTCGACACCTTCGATTCGGTGGTGCGGGCACGGAAGGTCTTCGGGCAGCAGCGCCTGACGATCATCAGCCAGCGTTTCCACAACGAGCGTGCATTGTGGATCGCGCGATCGTTCGGTATTCAGGCGATCGGTTTCAATGCGGAGAACATCGCCTCGCGGCCGACACAATGGTCGTGGATCCGCGAACGTGGCGCACGGCTCAAAATGTGGTGGGACCTTGCGCTCGGTGTGGATCCGCACTTCCTCGGCGATCCGGTCGAGCTCGGTGAACAGGAACTTTCCTAGATCCCGAATTCCACTTGGAACAGGAATGTCCATGCATTGCCTGCACTCGGTGTATCCACATCCTGGTCTATCCAGCGGTAGCCCGAATAGGCTTGCAGCTTGATCCGATGCCCGTTGAGGTAGCGCGTAACACCTACCAAGGCTTCATCCGTGCGTTTGCGGTAGGCATCAATGGCGCTTGAAGGATCCACGACGCTGTAGCGGCCGGCGATCTCGTACTTGCTCCGGAGGTACTTGCTCAACTCCGCATTAAAACCCGTTCCCACGGTGACCACGGCAACTGCGCCATCCTCATCCACCGTAATGGGATCATCGCATCTGCGGTCAAAGTACTCCGAGGACAACGCCCAGCCCTTGTACTTCAACATGGCATCGGCGATGAAGGTGCCAGCATCGCGGTAACCATACAGTTCAGGACCCAACTGACCGTTCGTGCGGGTGGACCGGTCGTTGAAACTGTAGCCCGCGGCGAGGGAGAGCTTGGGTTTCGGTTCCATCTCCAGATCGCCTTCGCTGTAATCGCCCTTGTTGGTGAAGGCCCCGAGCGGAAGCCATTCCAAGCGGCCGGTATAGGCCATGCCTTCATTGACCGGCAAAGCCCCACGCCCATCGCCGGAGCTCAGCGCTGTCTTGATCTGGAACTCCTGCTTGCCCATGGGTAACGTCCAATACGCGAAGAACCCGAAGTCGCGATCGAGCGTGTACGCCGCGTTGGCAATTGAACGGTCCGGGAACTGGAGGTTCCCGCTGGAGTTCACCCGTTGCCGATTTCCGGGAAGCTTGCTCTGTCCCAAACCGATGTAGAACCGCTTGTTGAAATGATAGTAGACCATCGCATCGCGTATCGGCTGGGCTGTTCCTTCCGGGCTTTCCAATTCCAGATCGGAACGGGAGAAGTTCAACTGGATGTAATATCGGAGGCCTTGGGTAAGCATGAACCCATCGAGCCGCAAGCGAAGCCGACGCACACGCGCATCAACCGCCTTCACGCTGAAGTCATCACCGCTCACGGTGGTGAATCCCATCCGGTTCTGCATCCGGAATCGCAGGGCCAGCAGAAAGAGCGTGTCCTTGCGGAAGCTGATCCCATCCTTGACCTCGATCAGCGCGCTTTCGTCAAGCTCCTGCTGTGCCTGTAGCGAAGGAGCGAGCTGGATCAGCGCAAGCGCAAGGAATCCGAAGCGAAGGGATCCGATCATTCCTGCGCAAAGGAAGCCGAACCGATCACTTGGGCAAGGACCGTTGATAAACCACCAGGTCATTGGCCGGGATCTCGTCCAGACCGAGCGTCCGCATCATCGTGATCAACTGTCCGCGATGCTGCGTGCTGTGGTTGAAGCAGTGCAGGAGCATCTGCCAACGCGCTTGCCGATGTTCATTGCCCTTCAGATCGTGGTAGATGCAGGTACTTCCCAAGTCTGTCTCGCCATAGCCTTTGACCAGGTCCCGTAACTGCGCGGTGTACTTCAACAGATTGTCGACGGAGCGATCCGCCTCTGCGGGCCAGGTCATCGGTGTGTTGGTCAAACGACGATACCAAGCGTTCTCGGCATCGCGTATGTGCAGGATCGTGGTCCTCAAAGAAGGGAAACTGCTCGGCACATTGCGGTCCAGCACCTCGTCGGCTTCGCGCTGCAGGCGTTGCACGAAACGGGTGTTGGCCCAGAGCTCATAATCGGCCAATTGGTCCAGGATGATCTTCATGTTCGTGGGAAGAGGTGGATAACCTTGTTAAAAATAGGGTCTTGGCGTTCATCGATCCACCTTTCGGTTCCGTCGAACTTCGCAGGAACGTAGAGACCATGATCGCAACGCTGTTCGGCAAAAAGAAGATCTCGGAGGAGAAGTTGGCCAACGTGTTCGTGAACGCGGTGCTGGAACTGACCGAGGAAGGATTTCCCGCCGTGGCAGCGGAGATCAACGAATCGCCGGAGTTCCTGGCCGACCCCGCCGTGGCCGATGATGACACCGACGCCTTCGCGCTGATCGTACTTGCGGGCAACCTGATGGAAGCCCAGCGGATCCTTGGGCCCGGACTGGATAAGCGCATGACCTCACTGGCCATTTCCAAGTTCGCCCAAGCCTCGGGACGCTCAAGCACCGATGTTGAACTGGAGGTACGCAAGCTGCAAAGTCAGATGGAACGGCTGAATTTCCCGAGCAAGAACACGGTGTATGCCATGGGCAAGGTGCTCTTCCACAGCTACGACCTGTTCTGCTTCCAGGACGCCTACTTCCGCGAGATGAAGGCCCCGAACCCGATCATCCTGAAACGGCTGAACGGATTGATGGGGTACTTCCTTTGGAATTGGACGGAGGTGAACGAGCAGTATCGGATCGTCTGACCTCACCTCGACCCCTCTCCCGAGGAGAGGGGCTTAGCGTTGAGATCAGTTGTGAATGCGGCCTCACCCCAACCCCTCTCCTGAGGAGAGGGGCTTAGCACAGAGTTCAGTTCGTCAATACAGCGTCGCTGATGGCGAGTTGATCCACCGCCATGCCGACGATCTGTTCACCGATGGCGAGCGCTGCCGTGGCGGCGGGTGATGGCGCGTTGAGGACGTGGATGTGGTTGCCACGGCGCTCAATGCGGAAATCGTCGACCATATTGCCATCGGTACCCAGGAGCATGGCGCGTACTCCTGCACGACCGGGTTCGATGTCTTCCATGGTCAGCGTCGGGATCAGGCGTTGGAGGGTTCGCAGGAACAACCGTTTGCTGAAGGCACGGCGGTACTCGTCGATGCCGTAGCTCATGTTCTTGAAGAATAGCTTCCAGGTGCCGCCGTACGAGAGCGCATCCATGGTGTCCTTCAGGTTGAAGTCGGTCTTGCCGTAGCCCTCGCGTTTGAAGGTGAAGACCGCGTTCGGCCCGCACTCGATACTACCATCGGTCATGCGGGTGAAGTGGACGCCGAGAAATGGAAAGCGTGGGTCGGGCACGGGGTAGATCAGGTGCTTCACCTTGTGCTTGCCTTGTTCCGTGAGGTCGTAATAGTCACCACGGAAACCGACGATCTGCTCCTTTACGGTGGCCCCATCGGCACGGGCAAGGCGGTCGCTTTGCAGGCCGCCGCAGAAAATGGTGTAGCGCGTGTTGTATGTGCCTTTCGAGGTGCGCACGACGGTGTTGCTCGCAGCTTGATCAGCACCGAGGAATTCTTCGCCCAAACTCACCTTGCTTGCCGGGTTCAGCGAAAGGGCGATGGTGGCCATCTTTTCCGTAGCCCCACGGAAGTCGATGATACCGGTACATCCCACGCGCACACCTGCAACACCTGCGCAATGTGGTTCGATCTCCCGGATCTGGTCGGGTGTGATGCGCTCCATGCCTTCGATGCCATTGGCAACGCCGGTCTGGTAGATCTTCTCCAAGCGCGGCAGTTCATCCTTCTCGATGGCCACGATCAGCTTGCCGCAGATATCGTGCTTGATGCCGTGGTCCTTGGCGAAAGCCACCAACTCACGACGGCCGGTGACGCAGTTCTTCGCCTTGAAGCTGCCCGGCTTGTAATAGATGCCGCTGTGGATGACACCGCTGTTACGCCCGGTCTGGTGGTTGGCGAGAGCCTTCTCCTTCTCAACGAGCAGGATCTTCAGCCGCGGGAAGCGCGTCTGCAGCTTGTACAAGGTGGCGGCACCCACAATACCACCGCCGACGATCACGACATCCCAATCCGTTTGTTCGCTCATGCCATCCGGTACTTACGGCGACGAAGGTAGCCCCGTGGATCCTAGTCCTCGGCAGCCACCACGGCCACTTCCTTCTTCGGTACCATGAAGAGCAGGACCAAGCCCACCACGAAGAAGCTGCCGATGATGATCACGGTGTTCCGCAGGTCGTTCGTCAGCTGGTACACCATGCCGTATGCGAAGGTCCCAAGCACCGTGCTCACGTAGAAACTGACATCGTAGAACGCGAAGTAGGAAGCGTGGTCAATGGTCTCTGGCAGGAACTTCGAGTATGTGCTACGCGAAAGGGCTTGACTACCACCCATCACCAATCCAACTCCGCAAGCCAGCACGTAGAATTCGTGTGCCCAATGGATGCGATAGGCGCCAACGCACAGGATGATCCACACCGAACAGCCGATCATAAGTGCATTCACGTTGCCGAAGCGTTTGCTGAGCCAAACGAACAGGAATGCGCCGACGATGGCCACCAACTGGATCAAGAGGATGGAAATGATCAAGCTGCTGTCACCGATGGGCCCGGCCACTCCGTTCCCATCCAACTCCTTGATCTCCTGCTTCGCATAAGTAACGGCCAGGTACATTACCGTCTGGATACCCATGTTGAGCACGAAGAAGGCCATGAGATAGCTGTTGAGGCGCTTGGTGCTTTGGAGTTCCTTCCACACTTTGCGCAGCTCGCGATAGCCATTGGCGACCACGTTGCCCTGTGGCTTGCGGCCGTATTGATCATCGGGAAGAACGCGGAAGGCGAACTGCGCAAAACCGGCCCACCATAACGCAACGGTGAGGAATGTGATGCGGGCAGGCAGACCGTCACGATCCGGGATACCGAACAGATGAGGTTTCATCACCATCAGCAAATTGATGATCAACAGCAGCACACTACCGATGTAGCCCATGGTGTACCCACGTGCACTGATCTTGTCATGGTCCTTTCGGTCCGCGATCTCGGGAAGGAAGGCATCGTAGAAGATCAGGCTGCCACTGAATCCGGCGCAGGCGAGCATCACCAGCGTCAGGCCGACCCACAGGTTCTCCATGCTGAAGAAGAACAGGCCCGCACAACTGGTCGCGCCCAGATAGCAAAAGCCTTTCAGGAACGTCTTCTTCTGGCCGGTGCTGTCAGCGATTCCGCTCAGGATCGGCGAGATCAGTGCCACCAACAGGAAGCCTGCTGACAGCGCATAGGAATAGAGCGAGCTCGCGGGAAGGCCGTACTCATCCAATACGAGGTCCCTTCCCGTTTCGCGGTCCCTTGTAATAGCCGCGTAGAACAACGGGAACACAGCCGATGTGATGGTGAGCGAATAGACCGAATTGGCCCAATCGTACATGGTCCAACCGCGGATGATGCGCTTATCACCTTTCACCATGGCGACAAGGTAGTGTCCGTGCCCTCAAACAAGAATGCCCGACCAAAGCCGGGCATTCCAAAGATCGTCGGCGGCTGCTACTTCACCACCTCCACCTCAACCCGGCGGTTCTTGCTCATTCCGAGGTCGGTGCCGCTATCATCCACCGGTACATCGCCTGCCTTGGCGTCCACGGTGATACGCGTGGCATCGATGCCCGCCTCCACAAGCGCGGATTTCACCGCCTCTGCACGTTCCTTCGCCAACATCAGGAGATCGGGACGGACACGGGTGCGCTCCATTTCGGTGGCATCCATGTGCCCGATCAGTTTCACGTTGATCGTCCCATCAGCCTTCATCGAACCGACCATGTCGTTCAACCAACTCTCCATGGAGGTATCGAACGACCGTTGGAAGCGCTTGAAATAGAACACTTGCTGCTCCACCTTATCGATGGGCTTCAAGTTGGGATTGATGGCATCCTTGCGGCTGAAGACGTACTCACTTTCGGCCTTGTCCAACTGCTCACAGGTGCATTCGCCACGGTTCTTGATCCGGTAGACCTCGACGTTGTCAACGTAATAATAGGCGCTGAAGACCTGCTGCCGCGTTTCCCCGCGTGGGCGTTTGGTCTTCGCGTTCGGGGTCTTCTCCGTAGGAGCGAAGTTGCCGAGGACGAGGAACTGTTCATACCCTTCGGCCTGGTAAACGCCACACACTCCCTGCCAGCTGAACATGTCATCGTAGATCTTGGTGCGCAAATTGGGTACTTTGATATCGTAAGTGAGGCTCGCCTCGTCCTCCTTCTCGATCTTCTGCTTGCCGATGTAAGCACCGAGTTCCGCGGTGGCATATTTGCTCAGGTCGCCCAGGTTGACGTAGTAGCGCACGCAGTACAGCGAGTCCTTCTTCAACGGCTTGACAAGCTTGGTCTGGAGGTAGGACCGCGACTCCTTGTTCTGGTAGCTCCACATGCGGATGCCGGCATAATTGGCGCCGCTCAATGCCGTCTGCTCACCGGCAAAGTTCTTTGGGGAGGACACGGTGCTCTCTACCGTCGCACCTTCAGTGAAAAGGTCAGCGTTCTTCTTCGTTGGCGAATCCCAACCCGTCGCGTAGATAATGCCACCCGCCCGCTTCAATTTCTTCCCCTCGACCGTTTCAAAGTCCCCATTGGTGACCAAGTTGCGGTCGTGATCGATCTTCTGGGCCTGGGAAGCCAGAGCGAGTGTAAGAGCAAGGAATAGTAGAGGCTTTCTCATGTTGAAAGGCTTGGTGAGCAGAGGCGAAGAAGAGGCCCCCGCTTGAACTTCGTGGGGCAATTTAGTGTGCGGCAGGGGTTTGCACGTCATGGGTAACGTCCCGGTTGGCGAAGACCGTGCCAAGCCTCCGGCACTCGTCGTTGCGAATGGCCTTGGACAAGCGCATTAATGGGAGCGAACGCAGCAATTCCTGGGTGGATCGGAGAACACTCGGCGATCAGCCCACGTGCTGCGCCCGGATGATATTCAATGCGCCACCAGCCTTGAACCACTCGATCTGCTGCGCATTGTAGGTGTGGTTACAGAGGATGGCGTCCTTGCTTCCATCCTTGTGTTTGAACACCAAGGTGAGCGGCTTGCCCGGGGTGAACGAGGTAAGGTCGGTGAAGTCCACACGATCGTCTTCCTGGATCTTGTCGTAATCCCCTTCGTTGGCGAAGGTGAGGCCGAGCATTCCCTGCTTCTTCAAGTTGGTCTCGTGGATGCGCGCGAAGCTCTTCACCAGCACAGCGCTGACACCGAGATGACGCGGTTGCATGGCAGCGTGTTCGCGGCTGGACCCTTCACCGTAGTTCTGGTCCCCCACGATGATGCTGGCGACACCGGCGGCTTTGTAGCCACGCTGCGTAGCAGGCACCGGACCGTATTCGCCGGTCACCTGGCTCTTCACCTTATCGGCCTCGCCGTTGAAGGCGTTGGTGGCACCGATCAGCGTGTTGTTACTGATGTTGTCCAAATGGCCACGATAGCGTAGCCAAGGACCTGCCATGCTGATGTGGTCGGTGGTACACTTGCCCTTCGCCTTGATCAGCACGACGGCATCGGTGATGTTCTTACCGTTCCACGCGGGGAAGGGTTCGAGCAATTGCAGGCGCTCGCTATCGGGCTTCACCACTACGTTCACTTTGCTCCCATCGGCGGCGGGTGCTTTGTAACCGGCATCCTCCACATCGAAGCCTTTGGGCGGAAGTTCGAGACCCTTCGGTTCGTCGAGCTTCACGCTCTTGCCGTCCTCGTTGATCAACGAATCGGTGAGCGGGTTGAAGGTGAGACTGCCAGCAATAGCAAGTGCGGTCACGATCTCAGGGCTTGCCACGAACGCGTGCGTGTTGGCGTTGCCATCGTTGCGCTTCGCGAAGTTGCGGTTGAAGCTGGTGATGATCGAGTTCTTGCGGTTCGGGTCATCCGTGTGGCGTGCCCACTGGCCGATGCACGGTCCGCAAGCGTTGGCAAGTACGACACCGCCCATCGCATCGAAGGTCTTCAGCAGTCCATCGCGTTCTGCCGTGAAGCGCACCACTTCGCTACCGGGCGTGATGGTGAATTCGCTCTTCGCTTTCAGGTTCTTGTCGATGGCTTGTTGCGCCAGTGATGCGCTGCGCGTTAGATCCTCGTAGCTACTGTTGGTGCAACTACCGATCAGGCCCACTTCCAGTTTCGCGGGCCAGTTGTTCTCCTTCACCGCGGCGGCGAACTTGCTGATGGGCCATGCGAGATCCGGGGTGAACGGACCGTTCACATGCGGTTCCAAAGTGCTCAGGTCGATCTCGATCACTTGATCGAAGTACTTACTTGGGTCGGCATAGACCTCAGGGTCGCCCTGAAGATGTTCCTTGATGGCATCGGCCAAAGCCGCCACTTCCGTGCGACCAGTGCCCTTCAGATAGCGCGACATCGAATCGTCGTAGGAGAACGTGCTCGTCGTTGCGCCGATCTCCGCACCCATGTTCGCAATGGTGCCTTTACCGGTGCAGCTCATGCTCTCCGCTCCGGACCCGAAGTACTCGACGATGGCGCCGGTCCCTCCCTTAACGGTGAGAATACCGGCCACCTTCAGGATCACATCCTTCGGCGAAGCCCAACCGCTGAGCTTGCCCGTGAGCTTCACGCCGATGAGCTTGGGCCACTTCAGCTCCCAAGCGAGGCCGCTCATCACATCGCAGGCATCGGCACCGCCTACTCCGATGGCGATCATGCCCAAACCACCGGCGTTCACCGTGTGGCTGTCGGTACCGATCATCAATCCGCCGGGGAACGCGTATTGCTCCAGTACCACTTGGTGAATGATGCCCGCACCGGGTTTCCAGAAACCGATGCCGTACTTGTTGCTTATGGATTCAAGGAAATTGAAGACCTCATTGCTCTTGAGGAGGGCTTCCTGAAGGTCTTGCTTCGCTCCTACCCGTGCTTGGATCAAGTGATCACAATGCACCGTGCTGGGCACGGCTACCGTCTTCCGCCCCGTGGTGCTGAATTGGAGCAGCGCCATCTGTGCGGTGGCATCCTGCATGGCTACGCGGTCCGGAGCGAAATCGACATAGTCCTTTCCCCGGCCGAAGGCGTTCGTGGCATCGCCATCCCAGAGGTGGGCGTAGAGGATCTTTTCGGTGAGGGTGAGCGGCTTGCCGACGGCTTTGCGGGCGGCAGCGACGCGTGCAGGGTAGCGGCTGTAAACCGCCTTGATCATGTCGAGGTCGAAGATCTGGCTCATTCCTTCAGCAGGTGGATTCGGGCCGCGAAGTTAAGACCCACGCCATAGCTCGATCGGGGGATGTATCAACACAAGAGGCGGGACCTTACGGCCCCGCCTCCCAGGCAAAGTATCCATTATGTCCTACTCCAGTTCGCTGATGGAGGTCGCGAGGCTGTCCATGGCCACAACGCACTGTGCGCCGCCGTCCATGGCTTCGGGGTTCAGGAGGAGATCCAGCCCGGAAACCACCACACCCAGATCCACCTTGGCATTCAATGTTGCGGTGGCACCGGCAGTGACATCGGCATGCAGGTGTACATGGGTCTCACGCAACAGATCATTGTTCAGGTTCAGGCAATGGTACATGAAATCCACATCTTCGGCATCGTCCACATCACCATCGGCATTACCATCCACGCGGCCTTCCAACTTCAGGAACATACGGCCTGCGGAAGTGCTCCACGACCACATCATATCCGGGTCGTTCAGCGGTGCATCGACGGTGGTCGGGTCGGAGTTGTTCACATCCGGGCCAAGACCAAGGGTGATCTCCGCTCCATGCACTTCAGCTGGTGAAAGCGCGCCCAAGGTGAAGGTGTTGCCACTATTCGAAGCGTCCACCAGTATATAAGTGTCCTCGAAATGACCGAGCACGTTATCGTCGTGATCGGTGAGGTGTACGTTGGAGACATAGAACTTGGCCTTTGTGAAACGGATGGCATGACCTTCACCGTCCTGGTAAAGTGCGTTCATGTCCAGTTCGTTGTTGCCGACATAGAGGTTGAAAGCCATGTTCACCGTACCCGATGTGGGTGTGCTCGGGGTAGGAGCCGGTGCCTCTTCGTCCTTCTTACAGGCCGAGATGACGATCGCCAGGGAGGCGATGATCGAAATGTTACGTGTGTTCATCGGGAGTAGTTAGGTCTTGTTGATGTTGAACGTGAGACCCACAACGACGCGTTGGCGTGTTGGGGTGATGGATGCGCCCTCGTTGTTCAGCAGGGCATGCTGGTAGTACGCGGAAAAAGAGAGACGCTTCCACCATACCCGTACACCGGCATGGCTGAAGACGGTTGTGCCGCCTGTTCCGTGGTCCGGAACACCGTTCACATGGTCATGGTCCATCCACTCCGCATAGCCACCAATAGCCGGTGCAAAGCTGAGCGTATCGTTCCCGATGCGATGGAAGACCTCGGCGGTGGTGCTGAGGCCGTGACCGAGTTGGTAGCCTGTTGCATTGGCGGAGTTGAACCGCGCCAGTGCGCTTACACCACCACCCGTTCGACCATGCCGCACGGAATACTCCAAGGACGCAAGTGCGTCCCAGGAACCGGTGCCGAGTTGCACATCGGGGCTCACCAATTCATCGTCCACACGCAAGTTGTTGCGACCCAGCGGGGCTTTCAAGCCGGACCCGACGAGCAAGCGGTGAACGAAAAAGGGCATTACCGTATCGCAGCGGGTGTTCACCAGTTGGTAGCGTAGCATGGCAAAACCATCACCAATGCCGTACGCATCCAGGACCTGATAATTGTTCACGCTCCGGTAGGTGTTGGTGAGCGGCAGGCTGGCCAGTAGGAAGAAGCGTTGGCCCACCCGCAGATCGGCCCTCAGTTCAGCCACGGTAACCATCTCCGTCATGGGAACGGCCTGCGAAGGCACGCCTGCCGGTACATGGCTACCATGCTTGGCCAGCAGATGGGATGTCATGGGCACCTGGGTGGATCCCTCCATCAAGCGGTTGCGCCAGAAAAGCCCGATGGTACTGCGCCTGTCGTTGGGCTGCACACCGAGGAAGATGCCGCACACGTCACATGCTGTTGCAGCGAAGGGCATGCATAGCCAAAGCCATGCAGCCAAGAACCTGGTCATTGGTTTGGAATGGATCGGTTGAACTGAATGCCCGCGTCCGGTCCACAGCTATAGTGGATATGTAGGCAGGCTGTCCTGTTCAACCGCGCGGCACGTGATCCACCTGCTCTACGGTGCGTGCGATCAATGGATCGGCGTAGGAACGGAACGAACGTGGGAGGCCTATGGGCTCCGCGTTCGGAACAGGGTCCGCTATCGGTGTGACCGGCTCAAAGCGGTTCTGGATACGTTCCACAGGAAAGCCAGCAGCAGCCTCATGTTCCAATTGTTTGAACCGCTTGCTTAGCTGGCAATGCCCGTGGCAGGTACGCATGGCTTCCACCACATCGCGTTGCACGCACAACTCGCGGGCGATCCCCTCTTGGTGCAGCTTGAATTCAACGAGCACGAACGCCGGGGCGAAAAGCATGGCGAGGAAGATCGCCAACACCAGGACCACGGGGAGCCGTTTCATCGGCGCAAAGATACCACCTGTTGGGAAATCGTATCGGTTCGTTGACGCAGCAGGTAGGGCGTCGTCCCGAACGCACGACCTAAGCGTTCTCGATGGGACGGATATTTTCGCCGGACCACATGGCACTGACCATTATCCAACCCGACCGTAAAGGCCGCCATCGATGCCTTGAACGCGCACGATCGAAAAGCCTGGGAAGCCCTGTTCGCCCCCGGCGCCACCTTCGCCGATGATGGCCATGAAGGCGCACTGGCCACATTCACAGCCAATGCGTTCGGCAAGGGCAAGGAGCATTTCACACGGTTGGACAAAGAAGAGAACGGCGGCCTGCACGTATACGGCCAGTACCGTTCCGACACATGGGGCGACTTCAAAACCTGCTTCAAGTTCACGTTGAAGGACGGGAAGATCACGCGCCTGGAAGTGGGACAAGCCAGCTACTGAGGGTGCGCACAAAGGAAGCGAAAGCACTGATCGCGGATGTGCCCTTCCGGGCCGATGGCCAACGGTGGATGGACCTTGGATGTGGTGATGGCGTGTTCACGCTGGCCTTGGCGGAGTTGCTTCCGGCAGGCAGCACGATCGAAGCATGGGACATCAATGGGGCTGCTTTGGAGAACATCCCGGTACACCACTCCGGGGTGGGGATCCAGACGCGAACGATCGACTTCCTGCGCACGGATCTTCCATCGGGCATGGACGGGATCCTGCTCGCCAACGCCCTGCACTTTGTGGCCGATCAACAGCGCTTCTTGAACGAAGTCGGCAACGCACTTACACCGGGTGGCCTCCTGTTGGTCGCGGAGTATGACACCGAGATCCCTGTCCCCACCTGGGTGCCCCACCCGATCGGTAAACGACGCTTGGCAACACTGCTCTCCACACATGGTTCCAACGCACCAACGCTCATTGGCAAAAGACCATCCACGTATGGCCGTGGTGATCTCTACACGGTATTCGCCGAACGTTCCGCATCTTCCGACCCGTAATGAATGAACAGTCAACTTCCGCCGCTCAACAATGAATACCACATGGACATGACAACCGCACTCCGCATCCTCAGTGGCCTCCTCATCCTCTTCATGGCCTGGATGAGCTTGCGCGCCGGTTGGGGCATGATCACCAACAGTGACGCCATGGTGAGTTTCTTCGAGCCATGGGGCACCGCGCCGATCCTGCGCCAGATGTTAGGCGTTATCGGCTTCGCAGGTTGTTTGATGATGTTCCCTCCGAAGACCTTCGTGTGGGGAAGTTGGCTGAACATGGGCGTGGTGATGTTCCTGCTGGTGCAATTCATCCACGCGCGGGATATGATGGCCTTCGTGAAGGAAGTTTGGGTGATCGCGCTCGGTTTCGTGATCCTGTGGCTGGGGCATCCCCTTACGGAACGAGCGGCATGAGCAGCTACAACCGCATCGCAGGTCAGCGCATCGGGCGTATCGAGGCGCTCAGTGATGGGGTGATCGCCATTGCCATGACCATCCTGGTGTTCGACCTGAAGCTACCGACCACCGAAGCCTTCGCCAGCGATGGCGCGCTGTGGAAAGCGATGCACGGGCTGCTCCCCAAGTTCGTGGCCTTCGCCTTGGCCTTCATGACGCTCGGGATCTTCTGGACCGGACAAGCCGCCCAATTCAATTACATGGCCAAGTATGACCGGCACCTGGCCTGGTTGACCATCCTGTTCCTGGCCTTCGTATCCACCATCCCCTTCGTGACCAGTGTGCTGAGCCTTGACCTCACGCTCAAGAGCGCGCTGCTTCTCTACTGGGCCAACATCGTTGCCTTGGGAGGCACCTTGTGGTTGCATTGGCGGTACGCCTACAAGTATGACCTGTTGAACATACACCAGGACGAGGCTACAGCTGTCAACAAGGCCATTGTCGGTCGGATACGCACTACACAACTGCTATATGCCGGTGCAGCGGCCCTTTGCTTTGTGAGCACGTACCTGAGCATCGCTTTGATGTTCGGCATCCAATTGAACTACGCACTGGGCTTGGACCATCGCCCATCCAAAAAGACGACCTGACCATGCACGCTGGAAGACGCTTCACCTTGACGGAAGTCCTAATGTGGACACGCAGGGACATCTATTGGTTCCTGTTCCTGGCCATTGTACCCACCGCACTTTACGTCTTCTTGGGCTGGACCTGGCTCACGATCCCCTGGGTGCCTATCGCGCTCGTGGGCACAGCGGTCGCCTTCGTTACGGGCTTCAAGAACAACGCCTCCTACGACCGGTTGTGGGAAGCGCGCCAGATCTACGGCGCCATCGTGAACAGCAGCCGGGCCTGGGGCATCATGGTGGTGGATTTCGTGACCCCCAAGCATGCACATGGCAGCATGACACCGCAGGAATTGAAGAGCATCCACGCGCGTTTGATCCACCGGCACATCGCCTGGATGCATGCCCTGCGTTTTCAACTACGCCAACCGAAAGCGTGGGAGCACATGATCAAGGTGTACAACCGCGAATATCGCCAGTGGTACACGGTGGATGAAATAGAGAACAAGTTGGATGATGCGATGATCGGGCTGATGAGCGAAGAGGAGCGGTCATCGCTGAAAGGCAAGTCCAATCTCGCCACGCAGATCATCGCCTTGCAATCCAAGGACCTGCGCGGACTATTGGACCAAGGCCTGATCGAGGACTTCCGCCACATGGAACTGGAGAAACTGCTGGTGGACCTCTATGCGCAACAAGGCAAATGCGAGCGTATCAAGAATTTCCCATACCCGCGGCAGTTCGCCACGCTCAATCTCATGTTCACCAAGCTCTTCACTGTTCTGGTGCCCTTCGGGATGCTGGGTGAATTCGCCAAGTTGGGGGATGGCTTCATCTGGCTCACCATCCCGTTCAGTGCACTGGTGGCCTGGGTCTTCAACATGATGGAGAAGATCGGGGAGAGCACCGAGAATCCGTTCGAAGGCGGGGCGAACGATGTGCCCATCACGGCCATCACCCGGACCATCGAGATCGACCTGCGCGAGATGCTGGGCGAGACCGATATCCCCAAGCCGCTTCAGCCTAAGAACAACATCCTGATGTGATCAACGCACCTCGACCACGTTGCGCAGGAAGCGGGGCGTGACCGACGCGCCGAGGCCGATGGTGGAGGGAACAGCGATGCGTCCGCCATCGCTGTAAAGTATGCCGCCTTCCACAGGATCCTCCGTGAACATCAACGGTGTGTCCATGTCGCAGTAGCGTACGGCATCACTGGTCAAGGCCAGGTGTGCCGCAGCCGTCCAAGCCAGGCGCGATTCGAGGAAACCGCCGATCTGCACTTCCATACCGGCGGCTTCAGCAAGAGCGATGATCTTGCGCGCCTTGAAAAGCCCACCACTCTTGCCCAGCTTGATGTTGAAGCGTTGGCAGGCACGAAGTGCGATCAAGCGTTCGGCATCGTGGTGATCACAGCAACTTTCATCGGCCATGATCGGGATCGGCGAAGCATCCTTCACCCGGCGCATCTCCATGAATTGCCAACGCGGGATGGGTTCCTCGCAATGCTGGATGTTTGCATCGCCCAACGCGTTCAGGACGAGGATCGCTTGTTCCGGAGACCAACCTTGGTTCGCATCGATCCTTAGCGGGACCTCGATCCCGATCTCTTCGCGGATGGCCAGGATGCGGGCGATATCCACATCACCATCGCTGCCCAGCTTCACCTTGATCACAGTGAAACCCTTGCGCACGATGTCCTTCGCATCCGATGCCATCTTCTCCGGAGTTGCGATACTGACGGTGTAGTCGGTGATCAGTTCACGTCCAACACTTCCGCCAAGGAATTCGAAGAGCGGCTTGCCAGCAACTTGTGCTGCGATGTCGTGGCAAGCGATATCGAATGCGCTCTTGATGCTGTTGTTCCCGAAGATCAGCCGGTCCATGATGCGGTGCGCACCCTCTATATCCGATGGGTCTTGACCGATCAACGCTTTCGCGAGGTATTTGCCCACGGACATGCAGGTCTCCTGCGTTTCACCGTTGATGGACCAGAACGGGTTGCATTCTCCCCAGCCGACATGGCCATCCTTGGTGGTCATGCGCACGATCACGCTTTCCACCGCATCAAACGAACCGAGGGAGGTGATGAAAGGAGCTTTCAGCGGGATGCTGAGCGGGAACAGATCGATCTTGGAAATGGCCAGCATAATAGCGCGAAGGAACAGTACTTCTCTGATATCGGCTCCAGCATTTTCGAGATGCCAGATATGCTTCTTTCGCCGCATTCCGGCATGACGGCCCAGAACGAAAAAGGGGCCTCACGGCCCCTTTCCCGATGCACTCTTGCGAGTTGATCACTCTTCCACCACCTCGAAGGGGATGGTGCGGACCACATCGCGGTGGAACACCACCTCGGCCTCGTACTTGCCGAGGGACTTGATGGCTTCACCTTTCAGCTTGATGTTCTTGCGATCCACCTCGAAGCCGAGCGCACGGATGGCGTCGGCGATCTGAATGGTGTTCACGCTACCGAAGATCTTGCCGTTCTCACCGGCCTTCGCGCCGATGCGCAGGACCTTGTCGGTGAGACCTTCGGCGATCTTCTCGGCTTCGGTCTTCAGCTTGGCGAGCTTATGGGCGCGCTGCTTCAGGGTCTCGGTCAATTGCTTCTTTTCGCTTTCCGTTGCGCTTACGGCAAGGCCGCGCGGCAAAAGGAAATTGCGGGCATAACCCTCGCGCACCTTCACCAGGTCATTGGCGAAACCGAGGTGCTCGACGTCTTGTTTGAGGATGACTTCCATGGTCGTTGCTCTTGAAGGTTCTTACTTAAGCATATCGGCCACGTACGGCATCAAGGCCAGGTGACGGCTGCGCTTGATGGCCTGGCCGACCTTGCGCTGGTACTTCAGGCTGGTGCCGGTGAGGCGACGGGGCAGGATCTTGCCCTGTTCGTTCACGAAGCGCATCAGGAAGTCCTCGTCCTTGTAATCGATATAGGTGATCCCCATCTTCTTGAAGCGACAGTACTTGTCCTTCTTGGTCTCGATGGCGATCGGCGTGAGATACCGGATCTCGCTGTTGTCTGCTGCCATGGCTTAAGCGTTGGAGGGTTCTGCGGTCTCCTTCTTGGCGGCCCGCTTGGTACGACGTTTCTCAGCGAAGGCGAGATGGTGCTTGTCCATCACGGTAGTAAGGAACCGGATGATACGCTCATCCCGGCGATACTCGGTCTCGAGCTTGGCCACGAGCGAAGGCTCGCTTTCGAACTCGATCAGGTGGTAGAAGCCCGTGGACTTCTTCTGGATGGGATACGCGAGTTTGCGCATGCCCCAGTTCTCTTCGTGGTGGACCTTACCACTGCCTGCTTTGATCAGGTCTTTGAACTTTTTTACCGTCTCCTTTGTCTGGTCCTCAGACAAAACGGGAGTAAGAATGAAGACGGTTTCGTACCGGTTGGCCATTTTACCTTCGGTTGATTTGGGCGGCGAAGGTAGGAAGATCTGCCGGAAAACCAAGCGGTTGGGTACCAGCGAGATAGCTTGAGGGAGCCCTTATTCGGTTGGAGGTGGCCGAAGTGCGCTGTTGGCCGATGGCTATTGGCCACTGGCCCCTTATCGGTTGACGAAAGGGGCATCGCATGCCTGGAAGCTGGCTCGGACGTGCCGGAACGCACGGACCAGCCAATAGCCATCAGCCAAAAGCTGGGCTCGAACGCTTTCCACAGGTGTTGATATCCGTGCCGGACCAGCGTAGTACGCGCCGCTATCTTCGCCCCGACCAAGATGGACCAGTTCGTCGTCAGCGCTCGCAAGTACCGTCCGGCCACCTTTGATACCGTGGTGGGCCAAGGGGCTGTTACGGACACCCTCAAGAACGCTATCCGGAGCAAGCATCTGGCCTCTGCCTTCCTGTTCACTGGACCAAGGGGTGTCGGCAAGACCACTTGCGCCCGGATCTTGGCGCGGACCATCAACTGTGAGAATCTCGGTGAGGATCTCGTGGCCTGCGGGCAATGTGCGCCGTGCAAGACCTTCGAGGAGGGTCATAGCCTTAGCATCTTCGAACTGGATGCCGCCAGCAACAATAGCGTTGATGACATCCGGAACCTGATACTACAGGTCTCCATTGCCCCACAAGTCGGCAGCAAGAAAGTGTACATCATCGATGAGGTACACATGCTCAGCCAGGCGGCGTTCAACGCGTTCCTGAAAACGCTGGAAGAGCCTCCCTCCTACGCCATCTTCATTCTTGCCACCACAGAGAAGCACAAGATCCTGCCCACGATCCTGAGCCGTTGCCAGGTGTTCGATTTCCGGCGGATCATGATCAGCGACATCAGCCGTCACTTGGCCGACATCGCGAAGAAGGAAGGCATCGAGGCCGATCCACAAGCCTTGCACGTCATCGCCCAAAAGGCCGATGGTGGCTTGCGCGATGCGTTGAGCATCTTCGATCAGTTGGTGAGCTATTCTGGTGATAAACTCACCTACCAGGATGTGGTGAAGAACCTGAACGTGCTGGACCACGAGCACTACTTCAGCCTCACGAACAGCATCATCCGGGGCGATATTCCCGGGGCTTTGGTGGAGTTCAACACCATTCTCCAGCAAGGCTTCGATGGGCATTTGTTCGTCTCCGGGTTGGGTCGCCATTTTCGTGATCTGCTCGTGAGCCAAGACCCACGCACCCTTCCGTTGTTGGAGGTGGGCGAAGAACTGACCGCACGTTACGGTGAACAAGCCAAGGTGGCCGACCGCGAGCTACTGGTGAAAGGACTGGACCGTCTTGCCCAATGCGACAGCCAGTACAAGGCCAGTAAAGAGCCGCGCCTCCTCGTAGAGTTGATGCTGATCCAGATGTGCCGGTTCAGCGGGAGCGCTGCAAGCGGACCATCTTCCGCAGCAGCACCAAGCGCTGAAAAAAAAAGTCCTGACGTAGCCGTTCCTGCTACCAAACCGGTGGCACAAGCGTCGACTGTTGCTCCAGATGTGGCTGTGGTGGCCGAGCCTCAGACGCCAGTTCCGCCTCCGAACAATCCACCTTCGAGACCTTCGACTCCTGCCCAACCAGCACAAGTCGATAACCATGCTTACGTACCGAAGCGCCGACTAGCGGGTCAGGTCAGTATCAAGGAAACGGCGGCGGTTCCCGTTATCGAAACAGCGGCACAGACGCTGCAAGTGGACAATGGCACCGGGATGCCTGCATCGTCCAAGCTCGTGAACGTCGCGTTGCTGCAACAGGTTTGGCGTGACTATGCCTTGGCAGTGAAGAAGAAGGGACGCGATAGCCTGCATGCTACGCTGATGGCGAACGAGCCTGAAGTGATCGGTCCGGGCCAAGTAGCGTTCACCATCGTGAATGCCGTGCAGGAGAACTACCTGCGCGAAGAGAAGCCTGAACTGCTCGGCTACCTGCGGCGTCAACTTGGTGATCCGGGACTGGAACTGGAAGTACGCACGGCAGCGATCGTGATGAAGCCGCGCTACACGGCCATGGACAAGTTCAAACTGATGGCGGAGAAGAATCCGGCGTTGCTGACGTTGCGGGAGGCATTGGACCTGGATCTGGGATAGGTGTTCGGCTTTTGTGGTTTTTCAGGAGTCATTTTGCGGACAAAGCAGAAGCACCTCATGAGAACATCCATGTTCATGCTCCTTGCCCTGGCATCATGGCCGCTTCTCGCGCAACAAAGGGACACCACAGAGGTGAAGAACGGCGTATACTGGGTCTACGATACTGAAAAAGACGGCCGCCCTGTGGGCGAAGGTTTGGCCTACGACACCACCGGGAAATTGGTCGGTCGCGAAACCTATCGCCGGGGCTTCACCCATGGAGACTTGGTCTGGTACGATCGTCACGGAAGGAAGGCGTGGACCGTGCCCTATGTAAAGGGATTCCGACACGGCACAGCTATGCAGTATGACAGCCTGGACCGCAAGATCCACTCCATCACGTTCCGCGAGGGGATAAAACATGGTCCCGAGATCTTCTACTACCCGAATGGTCGCGTTCACTATCGCATGGAGAATCGTTATGGACAACTACATGGTACGCTCAGGAGCTATCACACCAATGGCCTTGTCGAGTGGACCGGCGGTTTCCGTGATGGTGAGATGCACGGCGAACGCATCTTGAGGGACTCCACCGGAACTTTGTACAACGGAGAATACCTGACCACGTTCCCTATGGGCATGGGTCGATACCGTGTGGCGTGCACGCAGGGCCGCCCCCATGGAGAGTTGATCATGCAGCGCAACGACGGAAGTGTGAGCTATACAGGGCGGTACGAGAATGGTCGTCCTGACGGTGAATTCCTCTACTTCGACCGGGAAGGGAAGGTCTATCGCAAGGCTCACTTCGAGAACGGAATTTTCATACGTGCCACAAGACGAGGCGTTGATGGAGGTCACACCCCTCAGCAATACGAAATACAGCTACCGGAAGAGCGGTAAATTCGCGACCTTGGATCGGCGGGCCACCGACGGAGGCGGTCGCACAACCCACAACTGACAACCACCCTGCAAGAAATGTCGAAGATCAAAGTAGCAAAGCCCGTCGTGGAACTGGACGGCGATGAGATGACGCGCATCATCTGGAAGTGGATCAAGGACCAGTTGATCCTACCCTATGTGGATGTGCCGATCGAGTACTACGATCTAGGCATCGAGAGCCGCGACAAGACGGACGACAAGATCACCGTGGAGAGTGCCAAGGCGATCCTGAAGCACAGCGTGGGGATCAAGTGCGCGACGATCACACCGGATGAGGAGCGCGTGAAGGAATTCGGGTTGAAGCAGATGTGGAAGAGCCCGAACGGGACGATCCGCAACATTTTGAACGGAACGGTTTTCCGGGAGCCGATCGTGATCAGCAACATCCCACGCCTGGTGCCGGGTTGGACGCAGCCGATCGTGATCGGTCGTCATGCGTTCGGTGATCAATACAAGGCTACTGATGCGGTGATCAAAGGCAAAGGCAAGCTCACGATGACCTTCACACCGGAGGATGGTGGCGAAGTGCAAACGTGGAACGTGTACGACTTCGAGGGCAACGGTGTGGCCCTGAGCATGTACAATACCGACGAGAGCATCGAAGGGTTTGCGCACAGCTGCTTCAACCTCGCGTTGACGAAGAAGTGGCCGCTCTACCTGAGCACCAAGAACACGATCCTGAAAAAGTACGACGGTCGTTTCAAGGACATCTTCGAGGACATCTACCAGAAGCACTTCAAGGCCAAGTTCCAGGAAGCGGGCATTGTGTACGAACACCGACTGATCGACGACATGGTGGCCAGTGCCATGAAGTGGAGCGGCGGCTACGTTTGGGCCTGCAAGAACTATGACGGCGACGTGCAGAGCGATACCGTGGCCCAAGGCTTCGGATCACTGGGTTTGATGACCAGCGTGCTGATCACACCCGACGGCAAAACGATGGAAGCCGAAGCAGCCCACGGCACCGTTACGCGCCACTACCGCATGCACCAACAAGGCAAACCCACGAGCACCAACCCGATCGCGAGCATCTTCGCGTGGACGCGTGGCTTGGCCTTCCGTGGCAAATTGGACGGCAACCAAGCGTTGATCGACTTCGCGAACAAGTTGGAAGCTGTGTGCATCAAGACCGTTGAGAGCGGCCGCATGACGAAGGACCTCGCGGTGTGCATCCACGGCGACAAAGTGACGGCGGAGAATTACCTTACAACGGAAGCCTTCATGGCTGCGTTGCGCGAGGATCTGGAGCGGGGTATGGCTTGATCGTGTCACCCTTTGTTGGTACGCCAATACGAAGGGCGCGGCTTATGGCCTGTTTGGCAGGAATGTTGAACTTGCTTTACGAACCAACAACCACACCCATGCACCCAGCTAAGAACTTGTTTCGGATCAAACGGCACCTCCTTCTTGCAACCATTACCCTGCTCTTTGCCGGCCGGGCCATGGCCCAGAGTTATTTCACTGTTTCTATGAGCGGAGCGGACAAGGTCAAGTTCAACACCGGCCTGAGCGGACCAGCATTTGGTGGGTATTTAAGTATGGGGTATGGTTTCGCTCATCAGGTGACAAACCCCGTACTATCGACCGGAGTGGCCAATGCCGGTACACGTAGTCATAAAATGATCACCTTCACAAAGGGGTTCGACCTATCCACACCAAGGATAATACAGGCATTGATCACCGGCGAAATCTTGGACAAGGTGATCTTCACGTTCCAAGGTCCCTCGATGACAATTAATCCAGGCCAGAATGCGAATGTGTACACGATCACCCTCACCGGTGCGCGCATCACCGATGCGCAATCTTTTTTCGGTAACGCGAAGAACGAATCTGCTGGCTTTCTTCCCCCCCCGGGGAATGTGGACTTTGAGCGCATATCCGTCACCTACCAAAGGATCGAATGGGCCGGTCAAATGTCGCCCGTCACGGATACTTGGAGATGAACCTGAGCGAGCATTGAAAAGAGCAGGGAGGGCGACCACCCTGCTCTTTTCATTTCGCACTACACAGTCCCAGGTATTCGCATCATGGAGCGTCGCCCATTGTAGGGACGTCAACACATACGGCGCTGCTTGGGGCAGGTTTGGCAGGAATGTTGAACTTGCATTGCGAACCAAACAACCACACCCATGACCACCTTACCCATAACAACGCGCAGTAATCGAACGATCATGATCGCGATCGTAACACTTCTCTCCGTAGGCCCGATGCTGGGGCAGGGGAAATTCTACGTACAGGCCTTCGGGGCGAACAAGGCCAAGATCACAGGTGGAAGTATTACGAAAGGAACCGAAGGCGACATTGTAGGCTATGGCTATTCCCACCAAGTAAGCAATCCGGTGCCTGCCACGGGTGCCGCCAGTGCAAATACGCGCAGCCACAAGGTCATCACGTTCACCAAGGGCATCGATGTTTCGTCACCACGGTTCTACACCGCGTTGAACAGCGCTGAGGTCTTCGATCAAGTGATCTTCAATTTCCGGGGAACTACACAATTCGGTGCGGATGTACTGATCTACTCCGTTGTCTTGAAAGGCGCACGTGTCACGGACATCCAATGTGCTTTTGGAGAAGCAAAGAGCGAAACCACCGGATTCAATATTCCCGCTACCAATAAGGACATGGAGAAGATCTCCTTGACATACCAGCAGATCGAGTGGGTGTGGAAGGACGGCAACATCACGAGCACAGATACCTGGAAATAGTCCAGTGAACAATACCGTACAGAGCGGGGTGGGCGACCATCCCGCTCTTTTCATTACGCACCGGATGGCGTCGAGTATCGCAACTTCGCAACATCCTTCCGGAAGCTTGACCAGCCCATAGCGCAATGCCGACCTTCCACAGAAATATACTTGTGCTCGCGCTTATCGCACATTGCATCATAGCGTGGAACAGTAGCGGCTATTATAGCGCGGACGAGCATTTCCAGATCATCGCGTTTGCGCAAGCCAAGCTGGGGGAATTGCCTATCGAGCATTTGGCATGGGAGTACGACACGCGGATCCGTTCATCCTTCCAGCCCTGGATAGCCGTTGGTGTGTTCAAGATAGCAGCGGCGTTCGGGACAGTGGACCCGTTCATCCGGACCTTCTTGTTGCGGTTGCTAACGGCATTGATCTCGCTGTTCGCTGTTCGAGGATTCGTGCGAGCTACGTTGGATCAAGTCCCCGGCCATCTTCGCAAGACCTTCATTGTCCTCTCCTACTTCCTGTGGTTCTTGCCGTTCCTGCACGTGCGGTTCAGCTCGGAAAGTTGGTCGGGGGTCTTCCTCTTGTTCGGGCTCGCTGGAATACTCGGAAAGCGGACGAACGGATCATTGATAGGGACAGGCATCGCTTTCGGGTTTGCTGTGCTGTGCCGTCCACCGGTAGGATTTGTTGTTCTGTGCGCGTTGCTGTGGATGCACTTCATTCGGAAAGACACCCTTCGTGACGTGCTGGCGCTGATCGGTGGCGCAAGTGCGGTGGCCTTGATCGGTTTCGCGATGGACAGCGCGTTCTACGGCTCATCGACGTTCAGCGTTTGGCGCTATGTGCAGATGGGATTCATGGGTAACGCAGAACATCCCTTCGATGAACTGCCTTGGTACTACTATCCGCCGTGGGTGGTCAAGTACGCGACACCACCGATCGGGATCGCGATCCTACTGGCTGCATGCCTGCTCATTTGCAAGCAGCCCAAACATCTCTTGGTGTGGTGTATCGTTCCATTCTTCGTTGTGCATGCGTTCATCCCGCACAAGGAATTGCGGTTCCTGTTCCCCTTGGCCGATCTGGTACCGTTGCTATTGATCCTTGGGCTGAACGAACTGCGACCACTCTTCCACCGTCCTATGATGCGCTTGTCGGCCCTGAGCTACGTTGTGCTTTGCGCCATTCTCAATATCGCGGGCCTTGCCGTGGTGATGACAACTGCTGCCGGTATCGGTCGTACAGCGCTGGCAGAAGAACTACATCGTTCCGTAATACCCGGTGATCGGATCGGCTACATGATCTCGCCGGACATAGCCTGGCGGATCACACTTCCAAACTTCTATAGACCTGAAGGAACCCAAGAGGTCGTCTTCTCCTCAGAAGCATCGGACCGCATGATCGGTACGCTGGACTACCTCGTTGCCGAGCCTCTGAAATCCGCCTATTTCGCCGAGAGCCGCAACCTGCAATTGCAAGCGCTGGCGCGAACGGAAACTCCATGGGTGGAGCAGTTGATGCGTTGGTACACGTGGAACGAAGGTCCAGCCCCGTGGACCTTGTACCGCGTCGTCCAAGATCAGCCTCGATAGCCTGTACGACTTGTCCTTCCAAAGCGGGATCTTCGTGCGCTCCCAACAAGCCACTTACCGTTGAAGGTCCGCCGCATACCCCGCCCCTTCGAACCGCGCGACCTCGACCGTCTAGCGGTACCCGCGATCATCAGTGGTATCGCCGAGCCGCTGATCTCGTTGGTGGATACGGCTTGCGTAGGCGCCCTGCACGACACCGACATGCTCGGCGCCGTGGGTATCGGGAGCAGTTTCTTCCTACTCGTGTTGTGGGTCCTAGCACAAACGCGTGGTGCTGTGCTGGCCGTAGTATCTCGCTACTACGGAGAACGGCGCCTAGATGCGGTTGCAGGATTGGTACCCATCGCGATGTGGACCAACTTCGGACTGGGAGTCCTGTTCCTAGGGATCACCTACCCTCTCGCCGAGTCCATTTTCGCAGCCTACAACGCCAGTGGCAGGCAGTTGGAGTTGACATGCGAATACTACCGGATCCGATGCTTCGGTTTCCCAATATCGTTAGTGGTTTACGCCCTGACCGGGGCTTTCCGCGGTTTACAGAACTTGAAGTGGAGCATGTACATCAGCCTCATCGGCGCCGGTATCAACCTCATCTTGAATCCCCTTTTGATATTCGGCTACGGCCCCTTCCCGACAATGGGGATCGAAGGTTCAGCGCTTTCCAGCCTGATCGCACAAGCCAGCATGTTGGTGGCTTGTGTCGTGGTGGTACGCACGCGCACAACGTTCACGCTGTGGCCGCAGTCATGGTACCACCCCGAGTTCATTCCATTGATGCGTAACAGCGGGCAACTCTTTGCACGCACCATCGCGCTGAACGTCTGTTACTACTTGGGTAACCGCTTTGCGACCGGCTATGGACAAGCCTACATCGCAGCGCACAGCATAGCGATGCAGGTATGGTTGTTCAGCGCCTTCTTCATTGATGGATATGCGGCGGCCGGCAGCGTTCTGGTAGGACGCTTCGTGGGAGCAAGGGCTTGGGCGAGCGTATACCGTGTCAGCTGGCAGGTGGTGCGTATGAGCGTTTACATCGGCGCAGGCTTGGCGCTGATCTACCTGCTCGGGTACAACTACATCGCCGGTCTCTTCACCAAGGATGCGGCCGTGCTCGCCCTGTTCCACGGTGTATTCTGGATGGTGGTGATCACACAGCCCATTAATGCCGTAGCATTCGCGTTCGATGGCGTGTATAAAGGCTTGGGCGACGGCAAGGTCCTGCGCAATGCGCTGCTGATCGCCACGTTCGGCATTTTCGTCCCCCTTGCGTGGAGTACGGATGCTTGCGACTGGCAACTTCACGCGATCTGGACAGCGTTCCTTGGCTGGATGGCCATGCGCGGGCTTCTGCTGACCCTCCATTTCCAAAAGAACTACTCCCCTCGCGCCATGCGAAGACGCGAGCTAACTTCGTTGTCATGAGGTACCATCTTGCGCTTCATTCCATTGGACCGGTCTTGGGGAGCACACGTTTCGTATGGGCTTTCAGCGCGGTGCTGTTCTCCTGCCTGCTTTCTGCTCAGGATTACGCCATTGCGGATAGCACGGCACCCGCAACGTCGAAAAGGGATCCTCGCCCCTTGATGGACCGGCTATGGTTCGGGGGGGGCTTGAACCTTTCGTTCGGAACCGTGACCTACCTCGGTGCCTCGCCCATGGTCGGTTACAAGATCGACCAGCAAGGAAAGTGGTCCGCCGGTATTGCGATGAACTACACGCACATCAGCGACAATCGGTACACCCCGAGTTACGTGAGTTCCATCTACGGCGGATCACTTTTCACGCGCTACCGTGTGATCCCGCAGCTCTTCCTGCATGCGGAATACAACCAGCAGAACTACCAGATGTACTCTCCCTTGACCGATGAGAGCCGCCGCGAATGGGTGCCCTATCTCTTGGTGGGCGGCGGTTATTCACAGCAGATCGCGGGGAACGCCTATTTCACGCTCCAAGTGCTTTGGGACTTGATCCAGGATGTGCGGAGCCCCTACGGGAATCAGCCTTTCATTACAGGTGGTGTCGGGGTCGGGTTTTGAGAGCCCACCGTTGCGCGGGTTGTATATCCCCCTTACTAGGTACGCTCCACCTGCTCCCGTTCCGGTGGCACGGTCGTTGTCTGTGCTAGGGTGCTATCTTGCCTCAAAGCGCTGACACCCACCAACGATGCGCCGCTGCAGCCCACCGCTCCTCCTGACCGCCCTCGGGATCGTACTTGCCGCTCCTGCAAAGAGCACCGGACCACCCGATCAAGCGACCGTGAAGGCGATCTATGCCAGGCTTTGCGCTGCTGCGGGATTTCAACAGGGCGCGCCGCAACTGGAGTTCGATGACACCAGCGCGAAGGCATCCGCTGCCTATACCGATTTCAACCACGAGCCGACCCGGATCGTTGTTGAGCGCAAGGCGTTGGAGACCTGCGCCACCTTCGGCTCGCACACGAATGATGCGGTGGCATTTTTACTGGGGCATGAACTCGCGCATTTCAGCATGGGCCATGGATGGGGCAGCGATTTCCAGCGTGTTGGCGATCACAGCCAGGTGAAATCCGATGTCGCCTTGGCAATGGCCAACAACAAGGCATACCACCTCTTTGAAACACAGGCCGATCAAAAAGGTGCGTTCTACGCCTACATCGCGGGCTACGTGCCGGAGGTCGTTGCCGATACGTTGTTGCAACGCCTGTACACCGCGTACGGCTGGAGCGTGAAGATGAGCGGCTATCCAGACCGCCCCGTGCGGGAAGAACTGCTGCGCACCGGGCTGCTACGGTACCAGGATATGGCCATGGCGCTTCGTTTGGCCGACCACCGCCTCATCCTGGGCCAGTATGCCGAAGCTGCCAAGCTGTACGAGCTATTGATGAGCGAAGGCTTCCGCAACCCGATGCTCTTCACCAATGCCGGCGTTTGCTACCTGCTGCAAGCGATCGCCGAACAACCGAAGGAAGACGTGTCCTTCATCTATCCCGTTGAATTGGATCTGCGGGAACGGTGGCGCGGTGCCGGGGAAGACGCCTCAGTGAGTGAATTGTTGAAGAAGGGGGAAGACCTCTTTCTGCAAACTTTGGTGATGGACCGTAGTTCCGATGCTGCACTTGCCGATCTGGCCTGTGTGTATTTCCTGCGGAAGGATCTGGACGGTGCCGCGCACTGGATCGCCCAACATGGCCAGGCGCCGTCAATGAACAAACGCACGCACCTCGTGCTGGCAGCGATACTCAACGCGAAGCGCGGAGACGGTGCCAAAGCGAAGACCCTGCTTCAGGACCCTGCGTTGAAAGGCAGCTGGATCGCTCAAAGGAACTTGGATGCACTGAACGGATCCGCCACTGGAGGAGCTCCTTCCATAGCATGGGGCAATACCAGTGAAGAGAAGATCCAAGAAAAGACCCTGTTAGAACTGGCCACCGGCTTCGGCAAGGCCGAGAAATTGATCTACCGCACCGATACCGTGCTCTACCACGGACAGGAAAAGACCTTCTGGAAAATGTCCGCAGACCGGACGGATGCTGCTAAAAAGACACATTGGCTCTACTTAGCCGGCACCTGCCCGGGTTACACTGGCAAGAGCGCCAATGGTGTCGTGATCGGCGATCCGCTGGAGAAGCTGAACAAGACCTACGGTACCCCAAAGCTCACCGTTCAGACGCTGGAGGGAGAACTCCATCTTTACGACCAACAAAGCATCCTCTTCCTCTTGGACTGTTCCATGAAGGTGAGCGGATGGACACTTTTCGCTGAGAAGTCACAGTAACGATCCCACCGGAACGAATTCCGCCACCCGATGAAACGCCCACTCCTCCTTCTTCTCTTGATCCTGGCCCTGAACGCAGTACATGCGCAAGGCGTCCGGATCGATTACGACAAGCTCTCCGGCACCGTGAAGTACAACCGCTGTGCGGAGAAGAACGGCTCCAAGGTGTGCAAGCAGATCGACAAACCCAAGCTGAAGAACGGGGATGTGGTGGAACTGAAGCTCACGAACATCAACGAATTCGTGTACAAAGCGAAGACCGTGACCCATGTGGACGAGGACACGACGGAGACCACGTTCGGGAGCGGTTTCGGTGGCTTTCTGGGGTCGGCCCAATCCTTGTTCGGCAACCTCAACTTCGGCGCGTTCGACATCAGCCAGATGCAGCAGACCATGGGCGGCATGTTCAACATGGGTGGTAGCGAAGCATTGATACCGGACGAAGTACAACGTGAACTGATACCGATCCAGGCGCGCCAGAAGGATGTGGAACAGGGCCTGGACCGCATCATCCGCGAAGTGCGCGCGGTGGACGCCACATTGCAGACCGTGAACGAACTGAAGATGAGCCGTACCATGACCCTGGCGCAGATCCGTGCCCGACGTGACAGTGTGATCGGCGATCTCACGGCGATGATCCCCGGTGTGATGGAAGAGGGTTATGCCTTGCGCACCGGTCGCGACCTCTCGGACCACCTCGCTGCGGCGAACCGCATGGTTGACAGCGAACAGAATTTGATGGCGAGCCTGAACAACGAACTCCTGTTGACCGCTCCGAGGAGGAAGAAGGAGGATCTGGCAGCCGTGGAAAAGAACTTCGATGCCGCAACGCTCGATGCGCACATCAACGAGATCAGTGCCATCAACAGCGACTTGGACAAAGCCACGTTCGAGTACACCGAAACGGTGACGCTGGACAACGAGGATGCGACCGGCATGCTGATGAACGTGGAGATCTATGACCAGACCCAGATAGTTGAGCAGAGCGTTTCCCAAAACTTGCAACCCGGCAAAGTGGTGCGCTACTTCGGTGATCGTTGGATAACGCCTTGGGGCCAGCTCACCGACACCTTGTGCGAAGGATGCCTGCCATTGCGCAGCGCTGAAGGGTTCTATTTCGGGTCGCCGATGGATCCCGCCATGGGCACAGTGAACAACGACATCTACGGCCGCAGCGGGGCTTACGGGCAATGGAAACGATATGATCGCAATGGCAAACTGGTCGAAGAGTTCTTCATCGATCGTCCGGATCTGGCGGGCTTGGTCAACGTGAACCCCAGCAGCGGTCCATCTCATGTACTGGCCGAAAAGAAAGTGCTCCGGCTACCTGTGGATCGCGGACTTATCCTGTCCACCAGCTTCGGTGTGGCCATGACCACCTTGGTGGAAGCCCCGAAGCAATACCGCACACAACCCGACTCGACCTTCGGATATTCCATCCTTCTGGAAACCTCTCGGTCCAACATCGTCCCCGTCATTTCCTCCTATTTCAACTTCCATTGGGACAGCCAGAAGAGCGTACACTTCGGTGGCAACATGGGGATCGGCATGGCGCTTTCCCAACCCACATCCTTGAACGTGATGGGGGGGCCATCGTTCATCTTCGGAAAGAAGCAGACATTGATCCTGAACATGGGCGTTTCGGGGAGCCAGGTAGACCGTAAGCTGGATTACCTCCCGGTGAACGAGCCCTTTGAAAGTTCACTGGCTGCGAACGGCATCACCGAGAAGCAATGGGCACTCGGTGTATTCGTGGGGATCTCCTTTGGCGTAGGCATTACCGGTAAGTGATGAGCACTCCGCGCAACTCCTCACCAAGTGCCATGGGCTACGTGATCGGTGCGTTGCTCGTGGGCTGTGGCACCTATCTGGTGGTGATCGGCACGGGCATTGGTTGGGCGTTGATAGCCTGCGGGGTCCTCTTTCTCCCCTTTGTATGGAGCCCGGTGCAGCGTGCCTTGCCCATGCGCGAGTTGGGGGCCATACGTTGGGTGATCATGCTCGGGGTGGTGGTCGTTGGTACCATACCGTTCTTGAAAGGCGATGGAGGCGCCCATTCAACAGACCTTACCCGTGGTGAAGGAGGACCACCGGACATGAGCGACCTGGTGGAGGCCGCAAATCCGACAAAAGGGCGGTACGTCGCTGTGCTATTCGCTGCGGAAGACTACAAGCACTGGCCCAAATTGGACCGCCCGATCGATGACGCCCGGGCCCTGCAGGCGATCCTGACGAAGCAATACACCTTCGCCGAAGCGGATGTGAACTTGGTGATCGACCCGACCCGTGATGACATCATCAACACACTTGACCAGTTGAACAGCACGTTGGGTCCCAACGACAACCTGCTGATCTACTACGCCGGTCACGGCGCTGTGCGCAAGGCCGGCAAACAAGGCAGTTGGATACCTGTGGATGGCGAGACCGGTAGCAAGAGCGCCAAATGGGTGAGCAGCGACGACATCGTGACGCGACTGAACGGCATGGCCGCGAGGCATGTACTGTTCGTGATCGATGCCTGCTTCGGCGGTACCATCCTGAGCGAGGTGAACGCCACGCGCGGTGGTGAAATGGGGTCCGACGCGGTGGAGCAGATCTACAACCGCCGCAGCCGCAAAGCCATGACCAGTGGGGCAGCGGAGGAAGTGAGCGATGCCAGCCCGTTCATGGAACTGATGCGCGCCGATCTAGGCAACTTCCAGGGCAAGACCTTGATGGCCACCCAGCTCTTCAGTGCCGTTCAGGACTCGTTGATGAAAATGGACTACGCACAAGCACCGCAGTATTCCAACATCATCACGGACGGCAACGACGGCGGCGACTTCGTCTTCGTCAGAAGAGATCGCTGAAGGCGAACACCACCACCACGATCAGGCCGAGAAGGACCAGGCCCACGCGGGTGAGGTTGCGCGCGCGGCGCTCCTTGAAGCGTTGCACCATCCTTTCCAGGCGTTCATCGGCACGTTGGATCTCGTGCAGCGTGTTGGTGCCCTTCACCATGCGGGAGAAGAGCTCGTTCGGCAGCCACTTGTAGCTCACGAAGGTGAGGTCCACATCGTTGCGGAGTTCCATCCAACGGTCGCGCTGATCGAGGAGGGCAACATCGTTCAAGGACAGGCTGCCAAGACGCGAAGACAATGCCAACGAATGCGCGCGCAGCAGGTGGACATATTGGAAGATGCAGAGGTAATCCTTCTCCCAGCTCTTGTGCAGGTCATCGCTGCGCAAGGCCAGTCTCGTGAACGTATCGAACAACGCCAAGGCCCGCCAGTTGCGGAAGAGCTTGATGCCGAGTTCCTGTACTTGAGCGGCGCGATAGTCCGTCGTAGGCGCGTATGTCTCCTTCATTCCGCCATGCGGAAGACCTGTGGCAAGTTCAAAGAGGTGATCGTCCCACGCGGGATCCTCCAGCGCATCCAGATCCAAAACAGCGTTGACGAACACCTTGAAGTTGGGGCCGAAAGCGACCAAGCGGTCCGCCGGAATGGACCATGGCGACAACAGAGCAGCGAGGTGGTCGATGAACGACTTTGCGACACCATCCACCATGACCGAAGTCAGCGGATCGCGCACAGCACCTGCAACGCGATCCAGAACATCCATGCTTTTATCGGCCTGCAAGCGCAGGAGGACCGTGACCATCCCGAGGCTTTGGTCGAAAGCACGAAGCTCCATGGAATGTACGGCGATGGCTATAGTGCCAATGGTCAATGAACGCGGTTCGGCGGGAGCATACCTATGAACGGTAGCGCCGGGTGCGGCGCTTATGCCCGGGTGCATGCTCGCCAGAAAATGGGCGTAGTACTTCTGCTTCAGGTGAGTTGCGAACGCCGGATCGGGTTGCTCGGTCTCCTTCTTCCATCCGGTCGGTACCGCATCGGGCAACGGGGCGGTCAGCGGAAAGGGGATCACCAAGGCGAGGAAGTGGTCGGCGAGCTGCATGCGCTGGAAAGTTAGGCGTAGTGGGGGATCAGGATCAGTTGCTCATCCATGCATGAACACTAAGCCATATTGCTCATCGTAGCCATCATGTCCTGGAACTCAGCGACCAATTGGGTATAGTTGCCAAGGGCGCGCAGATCACTGCGCTCCGTAGCTTCCGCGCCACTGTAGAAAAGCCCTCCCTCACGGAACTTACTGAAGAGGAAAACATCCTTGCGAAGAGCGAGTTTCTCCTTGGTATCGATCTGCTCCCCGTGGGTATCGATCACGAGCGGTGAGAGGTTGAGGTACTCTTCAACGTTCTTCATGCCCTTCAAGAGCAGCACGGCATTGTTCCCCGTGAACGGCACGCTCTTGAGGTCCTGGGTCTTGGGATCCCTGTCGCCGCTATTGGGCACATCGATGCGGTGATCGAAGACAGCTGGGTGGTACTGCTGCTTCTGCACTTTGACATCGCGCACCGAGACCAGCTTGTACTTTGAGAAGAAGGCCAGTTTCGTGAGCAGTGAAATGATACGTTCGTTGGCCATCACACAACGGCGCTGCACTTCCTCGCCCGTCAGGTTCACTTGGTAGTGCCCCATCTCGTTGCGCTCCGGCACCCAACCATCGAGTTCATCGCAGAACTTATCGGTGACTAGCGGCCCTATCTCCGTCACGAACCATTGGTTATCGGTGTTCTTCCAGATGCGCGCGATCTGGCGCACCATCCAAGTAAGGTTGCCCAAGCTCACTAAGGGTGCACGACGCTGGAACTCGTTGACGAAAGAGGTGGGCAATGGAAAAGGCCTCTCCTTACGAGCCTTCCATAGTTGCACCACCATCACGAACGCCAGGAACTGCACGGACCGCTCGAATGTCCGAAAGAGCTGATCGAGCCGTCTGCGATCCGGTTCGCGCATGCTACCACTGAGCAACCGGCGAACCTCGATACCGATGGGCCATGGGAAGTTGCGGATGATCTGGTCGCCAAGGAGACGGATGTCCACCTCACCATCATCATCACCCAGATCGGCAAGAGCGGCCAACTGTGGCCGGTGGATGGCCATGGCCTTGAAGACCTGTTGCGCGAGCGTATCGTTGAGGGTGTTCATGGAAGGTGCTGGCTGCGAACAAGGTAGCGAAAGGCAATGTCCGGTTCCCATTGGATGTCGAACTCGCGCAACGGATCCTGTCGATCGTACCGGATCGCGAGTGCCAGCGCTGCTTCACGTGCTCCTTTCCTGACTGTGCAAGGTGGCCGCCTTGCCTTGAAGTCGCATGCAGGTACCACTTTAGGGGTATGTGCCGTCCACATCCTTGGAAAACACCTCTCCACATACACGGACTTTAGTAGCTTCCGCCCACCCTGAGCAAATGGCCTCACTCAACGACAAGCTGATCCACTCGGTCTATGATGGATTGATCCTTCACCGACCCCAGCTAAAGTCCTTGGTCGACCTGGACGAGGACGATGATGATGACGGTGAGATCGATATCCGGTTGTTGGCCGACCTGATCATCCGTTCGTATCCCTGGCCGATCGGGGTTGAACTACGGCGGCTGTTCAGCGCCCAATTGGCCGAACCGGACCGGATGCGTTTGGAGCAGTTGTTCAAGACCCTGGAGCGCACCTTGCAGTTCCTCGCCTTCGTGCAAGGCTCACAATTGCTCACCGTTTCTGCGAGACAAAAACTCACGATCGGCGCTGGGCTGGGTCCCGAATTCGTGCGGCGCTGGAGCACCATCAGCTTGGGCAACCTCACCTGGTTGATCAAGCACACACAGGATGTGATGGACCAGAACGGCCTGGTGCCGTTCATGGAAGAAGCCAAGCAGGAACTCACCGAGGAGTTCTTCACCAATTGCAGCTTCTGGATCCCGGAGCGCAACGCTATCGGGCATTACGAGATACACCTGACGGACGAACAGATCCAGATCAAGTGCGTGGAGCTACAGGAACGACTGATGGCGATCCTCCGCAGCCTCGCCTTCCTGGCCAAGTACAAGTTGGTCTCCGTGCGTTCAATACAGGTGGAAAAGACGCGCCGGGGTGAAGCACACTTCAACCACCAGCTCAACATCCTGAACAGTTCCAACTCCGATTTCAAGGCACAGGACGTGGATACGAACCTGTTCACGGAAAGCCGGTCGGTCCTGCTGCTGCGCACGACGAAGCGGATGAACGAATACCTGAACATGTCGCCTTTCGTGATCGACACCGGGATCGAGCGGATCGACACGAAGGAGAAGACGGCGATCAAAAAGGACATCTTCCTTTTCGCGCGCCTTGCGAACGACATCCTTCATTATAGCGGTACAGAGGCCACGGACAAGTATGACCTGCGAGCCCTGAGCGTATACCCACACATGATGGAGGACTTCAAGGCCTTCCTCCACATCTTCAGTTGAACGGCCCATGAGCACCCGCCCGTTCAAATTCCTCGATAGTTATACCCGCGATGACGCGTCGATCTTCTTCGGGCGCGACAAGGAGATCGAGGAACTGCATACGAAGGTCTTCGAAAGCCGATTGCTCCTGGTCTACGGTGTTTCCGGATCGGGCAAATCATCCCTTGTGAACTGCGGCCTCAGCAGCAAGTTCGAACGCACGGATTGGTTGCCGATCAACGTACGCCGCCGGTCGAACATCACGCAGGACATCATCGAAGCGGCGTCCGGTTACTGTACAACGCCACCCTCGGGAAAGCTTTCGTTGCGCAAGGTGTTGCGCTCGGTCTACCTGGACCAGTTCATGCCGGTCTACCTGATCCTGGACCAACTGGAGGAACTCTTCATTTTCGGTGACAAGGAAGAGATCGACACCTTCATCGATCAGTTGGCAAAAGTGCTGGCGGCCGATATCAACGCGAAGGTGGTCCTCATCATCCGCGAAGAATTCCTGGCCCAGCTCACAGCATTCGAGGATAGGATACCCGAGCTCTTCGAGAACCGCGCGCGCTTGGAAAAGATGTCGTGGCGCAATGCGATACAGGCCATCGAAGGACCCTGCAAGAGCGCCGGCATCGCTCTTGAGGACGGTTTCGCGGAGCGGCTCCTGGGAAACATCGCCGCCGGCCGCAAGGAGGTGGAGTTGACCTACCTGCAAGTTTACCTCGACCGCGTTTACGAGCTGATGGGTGCCGGTGGCCAGAACTCGTTCACGAACACTCTGTTGGACAAGATCGGGCCGGTGGGTGATGTGCTCGCCAGCTTCCTGAACGAACAGATCGCGAATTTCCCGGACCCCGAAGTGGCGCTGACCGTGTTCAAGTCGTTCGTATCCAACCGCGGCACGAAGCGGTTGATATCGACTGCGGAGATCAAGCAGTTCGCGGAGGAACTGGGCAAGCCGATCGACGACGGGCATTTGCAGGAGATCATCCTGAAAGCGGTGAACCTCCGGATCTTGAAGGACCAGGACGACCAAGGCCGCTACGAACTCCGGCACGATTCGCTGGCCGCCACGATCTACGCGAAGATCAGCCTGTACGAGAAGGAACTGATCGAGATCCGCCAGTTCATCGATCAGGCGTACGGAACGCACCTCAAGCGCCGAGCGCTGCTGTCAACGGACGATCTGAAGTACATCGCGCCATATGAGGACCGCTTATTCCTGAACAAGGAGCAGCGTGCGTTCATCGATCTGAGCCGTAAGGACGCCACGCGCAAGACACGACGGCGCTTGGCGTGGGGCGTGTCCATCGGGTCCACGGTCCTCGTTTCATTGACCATACTGACACTCTGGGCACTCCGCGAGAAAGGGCTTGCTGAAGAGCAGGAGCAACTTGCGAACAGCATGAGCAAGGAGGCGGTCACCGCCCGCGACAAGGCCCTGACGGCCGAGCAGGAAGCGCAACAGCAACGGGCGAGCGCCGTGGCAATGCGCGATTCGGTGAGCGCCATGTTCGTGGAACTCGAAGAAGCCTACCGGACCGGCAACATGGCGAAAGTGCAGGCCATTAACAGCGCGAAGGAGGCCTTGGAAAGCAGGATAGCCGCTGAACAGAAGTCCGTGGAGTTGGAAAAGTCCTTGGTGAAGGAGACCGTCGCA
>Ga0075163_10000436_pt1 | contig 53176 bp, 43 predicted proteins | sample JI1023141ADNA_FD_71478 | JGI IMG/M metagenome (GOLD analysis project Ga0075163, IMG submission 71478) | Wastewater effluent complex algal communities from Wisconsin, to seasonally profile nutrient transformation and Carbon sequestration -... | ecosystem: Engineered > WWTP > Effluent > Algae...
GTCGGTGCACGCGATGGCCGCTCACCCGCAGGGGACGGCGCGGCCGAAGGTCGTGACGAACCCGAGGAACTGAGCGGCCATCGCGTGCACCGACCCTCGTAAGGCATGGTCCGGCAGGATGCCCCCATGCGCGCGGCCCAGGCACGACCAGGCATGACCGCTCAGCGCGCGGCCCGGCCGAGCCCGAGGAACGCCCGCGTCCGCTCGTGCTGCGGCCTATCGATGACCTCCGCCGGCGGCCCGTCCTCGATGACCTGGCCGCCGTGCAACACCAGCACCCGGTCGCTGACCTCGCGCGCGAATCGCATCTCGTGGGTCACGACGAGCATCGTCAGCCCGCCCTTCGCCAGCGCCGTCAGCACGTCCAGCACCTCGCCGACGCGCTCCGGGTCGAGGGCGCTGGTCGGCTCGTCGAGGAGCAGCGCCGCCGGCTCCATCGCCAGGGCGCGGGCGATGGCGACGCGCTGCTGCTCGCCGCCCGACATCTCGCTGGGATAGGCGTCGGCGCGGTGCCCGAGGCCGACGCTCTTGAGCAGCGCGTGCGCGCGCTCGGTCGCCTCCGCGACGGCCATCCCCTTCACGTGCACCGGCGCCTCGATGATGTTGCCGATCGCCGTGCGGTGGGCAAACAGGTTCCACTGCTGAAACACCATCCCGACCTTGCGGCGCACCGCGAGCAGGGCCCTCGCGTTGACGCGCGCGCCGCCCGGCACGAGCTTCTCGCCGAGCACCGAGATCTCGCCGCCGTCGAAGCCCTCGAGGCCGTTGAGGCAGCGCAGCAGCGTGCTCTTGCCGCCGCCGGACGGGCCGATGAGGCTGACGACCTGGCCGGGCTGGAACGCGACGGAGACGCGGTCGAGCACCACGCGCGGGCCGTACGACTTGACGAGTGCGGCGACCTCGATCATGAGCGCGCGAGCCTCGCTTCCAGGCGCCGCGCGTACAGCGACAGCGGATAGCTCATGATGAAGTACAGCGCCGCGCACAGCGCCCCGGGGATCAGCCACGAGCGCACGTCGACGGCGACGATCGTCATGCGCTTGGTCAGCTCGACCACGGTGATCACGCTGACCAGCGAGCTGTCCTTGAGCAGCGCGATGAAGTCGTTGGTCACCGAGGGCAGCGCCAGGCGAAAGCCCTGCGGCAGGACCACGCGGCGCAGCCCGAGCGGCGTCGGCATCCCCAGCGACAGCGCGGCCTCCATCTGGCCGCGCGGCACCGCCTGGATGCCCGCGCGGTAGACCTCGGCCTCGTAGGCGGCGTAGTTCATGCCGAGCCCGATCACCGCCGCCGTGAACGCGTCGAGCTTGATGACATCCGCGAGCCCGTAATAGATCACGTAGAGTTGCAGCAGCACCGGCGTGCCGCGGTAGAGCTCGACGTAGGCCTCGGCGAGGCGCGAGACCACCGCGTTGCCGTAGAGCCGACACACCGCCAAGAACAGCCCGAGCGGGATGGCGATCGCCATCGCCAGGACGCTCAGCACCAGCGTCACGCCGGCCGCCTGAATGAAGGTGACGACGTGGTGCCAGCGCAGCGTGTTGACCGTCGCCTCGCCCAGGAGCCGGCGCTGGTCGGCGTCGCTCCACGCCGTCAGCCCGAGCTGGCGGTCGTTCCAGATCTTCTCTTTCTTTAAAATCTCCTCGAGCTTGCCGGTCTGGATCAGCTTCTCCAGCGCCTCGTCGACCGCGTCGTGCAGCGACCGGTCCTCCTTGCGCGTGGCGATCGCATAAAAACCGTCCGCGAAGTCGCCGACGACCCGCAGCTGCGGGCGGTGCTCGCCGTAGATGCCGGCGATGATGTCGTCGTGGAACACCGCGTCGATGCGCCCCGCGACCAGGTCCTGGTACGGCTCGTCGGTGCCCTCGTAGTAGACCGGCTCGATGCCGCTCGCCAGCAGCTGGTCCGCCGTGAAGCTGTTGGTCAGCGTGCCGACCCGCTTGCCCTTCACCGACGCGAGGTCCGCCGTGATGCTCGGGTCGTCCCGGCGCGCCATCAACCGCGACGCGAACACGTAGTACGGCCGCGTGAACAGCACCCGCCCGGAGCGCGCAGGGGTCACCTCCAGGCCGTTCATCGCGATGTCGAAGGTGCCGCGCTCGAGCGACGGGACGAGCGCGCTCCAGTCGTTTTGCACGAACTCGGCCTTGACCCCGAGCTCGGTCGCCAGCGCCTCCGCCAGGTCGACCTCGAAGCCCTTGAGCGCCCCCTCGTGATCGGCGTCCTCGTAAATGTAAGGCGCGCCGCCCTGGACGTCCGCGCCCCAGCGCAGCACGCCGGCGGACTTGACCTTGGCGAGGGCGTCGTCCGACGTGGCCGCGCCGCCGCACCCACCCAGCGTCAGCGCCGCGGCACCCAGCGTCAGCGCCGTGGCAAACAGCGTCGGCGTCGTGACCGACGCGAGGAGCGGGCGGGAGAGCCGGGCACCATACAAGGTGCTCCCCACCTACCATCCCCGGCGCAGGCGATGCAAGCGAGATCGTCCCGGCCCCTGGCGTGCACCCACACCGTAGCTGGCCGAGCGCGGGCCAACGAACGCTCGCCGAGCAGGCTCGCCGCCTCCGCGCTCCTGCGCTTGAAAAGGCGTCAACCCATATGTTATGGCCCAGGGCGGATGTATCGTGGAAAAATGCCCCGGCTCACGCACCACCTCGCGCAGAGCACCGCCGCCGTCGGCATCCTCGCTGCCACGATAACTGCGTTCGCACCGACCTCGGCGCGCGCGTGGCCGATGCCCGTGCGCGCCGCGGGAGCGGCCGCCCCGGCGCCGCCGACGGGATCTGCGACCACGGCCGGCGCGCCCACCACGACACCCGCGAGCGCCGCGATCTCCCCGGCCGCGACCCCGGGTGCAGCGCCCCCCGTATCCGCGGCTCCGACCCCCGCCACCGCGCCGACCACCCACCCGGCGCCGCCGGCCCCGACGACGCCGGTGAGCCCGGCCGCCGCCGCGCCGTCGACCCACGTCGCCGGGCCCGCAGCGGCCGGCGTGGTGCCCGGGACCCAGCCCGCGCCCCCGACCCCCGCGGTGCCGGTCGGCCCCGCCGCGGCCGCGCCGACGGTCGCCGAGGAGGAGGCCGGCGGCGACTCCGAGGTCCCGGTCGCGCTCGGCTTCCACGGCGCGATGGAATTCTATTACGCGTACAATTTCAACAAGCCGAGCAATGACATCACCAATTGGCGGTGGTACGACCACCGCCACAATCAGCTCGGCCTGCAGGGCCTGTGGTTCGCGCCGGAGTACCTCATCGGCCCGGTCAGCGGGCACTTTCAGCTCCAGCTCGGCGTGCTGGCCGAGCTGTTCTGGTACAGCGAGCGGTCGATCGAGGAGGACGTGCTGTGGCGGCTCCTGCAGGAGGCGACCATGGAGTGGAAGACCCCGTGGAAGCGGCTCTCGGTCGAGGGCGGCATCTTCAACGTCCCGTTCGGCCCGGAGTGGAACCTCGCGTCCAAGAACTGGAACTGGTCGACGAGCAACCTGTTCGCCCTGATGCCCTACCAGATCACCGGCGCCCGCCTCAACTTCGACCTCGGCCGCGGCTGGGTCACCCGCATCGGCGTCTATAACGGCTGGGACCGGATCGTCAAGGACAACAACCGCCAGAAGGCGATGATGTTCTCCCTCGAATGGACCGACCCCGACGACGAGGAGAACTACGTCTTCGGCAACTACATGGTCGGCAACGAGCGCGACCCCGACGACGAGCGCGGCAGGACCCCGCGCCACACCTTCGATCTGTACGGCCAGTGGCACGCGGTCAAGCCGCTGTTCCTGCGCCTGTGGACGTTCTCCGGCTTCGAGCGCCGCGCCGGCGCCACCGACGGCTGGCTCGGCCTCGCCGCCTACGCCCGCGTCGACCCGCTGTGGTGGTTTAGCATCACCGGCCGCGGCGACTATGTCTATACCAGGGCGACCACCGAAAACCTGTTTCACACCGACGTGCTCACCGACCCGGCGGCCTCGACCGCGCTCGGCTCCGGCACCCTGACCCTCGACTTCCACCCGCACTCGAACGTGTCCCTGCGCCTCGAGGGCCGCTACGACAGCGCGACCTTCCCGCTGTTCTACCGCGGCAACGTCCCGATCTCCGACCCGATGGACCCGCGCAGCTTCGTCCCCAACGCCAACAAGCAGGCGACGATCCTCGCGGGCATGACGACGTGGTTCTGACGCGCCACAGCTCAGCGCCCGCCAGGCTCGAAGTCCGGGTTGTCCCACACGATCAGCGCCGACCACGAGTCGGTCGCCTCGTCTTTTAGATAGTTCTCGAGCGCGGTCACCACGCGAAAGCCGTTGTGAATTTGAAAGCTCAGCGTCGCGTCGTACAGCTCGCCGCGCGCGACCTTCCAGATGTACTCGGGCGCGCTCATCTCGCGCTTGAGCGCGGCGAAGCCGGGCAGGTGCGCGCCGGCGATGATGCCGCGCTTGTTGTGGCGCCGGACGAGCTCCTTGCGCAGGTCGTAGAGCATGCGGCCGATGCCGCGGCGGCGATGCTCCGGGTGCACCGCCATATCGGTGCCGTAGTACCATTCGCCGTCGGGCGTATGGTTGGCGCACTGGTGCGCGCCGGTGATCGTCAGGATGTTGTGCTGCGGGTGGTCGAAGTCGAAGTTTAAAAAGATGCCCGCGCCCTGGCCGACCACCTGGTCGCCGTCCATGACCACGAAGAACCCCTCGGGGAAGGTCCGCGCCGACGCGACCACGTCCTCCTCGTCGATCAGCTCCGCGGGGTCGGCGTGGGGGAAGCACAGCCGCTCGAGCGCGCCGCAAGCGGGCGCCAGCGCGGCGGTGACCTGAACGACGCGCAGCTCAGCCATGGCGACTCACCTCGAATCTCTCAAAGTCCCGATCCGCCGGGATGCCCCACACCGCCCACAGCTCGCGCGTGTCGGGCCGGGCGATCACCGCCCCGGAGCTCTCCACGAACCACGGCGGCGTCGACCTGCGGCAGATCGCGCCGGGCTCGCGCAGCAGCGCCAGCAGCGTGTCGTGGTCGACGCGCCCCGCGAGCATCTTTCCCGCGACCGCGAGGCGCGTCTCCGAGGACTCGCGCAGATCGGTGGCCTTGAGCGCCTCGCGGGCCTGGCACGCCGCGTCGAGGCAATGGTTGGTGTGCACCAGCGGCGCGTCTGTCAGCGCGGTGACGGCCGCGTGCGTCGGCATCGCCTCGACGTTGTAGCCGCGGCCGCGCGCGTCGAGCAGCATGAAGTTGTGCCCGCCGGCGAGCGGCGCTGTTAAAATGCGATCGAGCGCGGCGTCGACGGTGTCGCAGCGCAGCACCTCGCGCACGACGAACGGCCAGGTGACGCCGACGCGCCCGTCCGCCGCGTTGAGGTTGTTGATCCCGATGCAGATCCCGCGCTCGTTCATCCCGATCTGGCCGAGGCACCCCGACGTGCTGAACACCAGCGCGGCCGGCCCGTCGTCGGGCTGGATGTCGAGCAGGGCCACGTGCGGCGTCGCGGTGTCGTGCATGTCCCAGGTCTGCGCGAACCACGGGACGCCGTCCGACGCGGCAGTGGTCGGCACGATGACGGCGGTGCAATCGTCCTCCTCCGGCGCCGCGTGCCCGAGCGCGCGCACGGCGTCGACGAAGTCGGTGAAGCCGCCGACGATCACCGCCTCCGCCGGCGAGATGCCGGCCGCCTCCGCCATCGCCAGCATCTCCACGTAAAGATCGGGCGCGTATGCGCGGTGGGCGGGCAGCATGCGCTCCGCGAGCGCCAGGATGTCGTCCCGCGTCGCGCTGCGCCCGGCCCAGCTGCCATTGCAGGCGAGGTGCACCCGCTCGTCGGTGTATTCGCGGATCGACGCGCGCAGCCGCGCCCCGTGCGTCGCCCCGCGCGCCGCCGCGTCGCCGCGCAGCACCGTCGGGATCAGGCGCCCGCCGCTCACTCGAGGCCCCCGAAGTAGCGGGTCTTGACCTCGACATATTCGTGCACGCCCTCGAGCCCGGACTCGCGGCCGAGGCCCGACTGCTTGAAGCCGCCGAACGGCGCCTCCGCGGTCACGGGGTACCAGTCGTTGACGCCGATCATGCCGAACTCGAGCCGCTCCGAGACCCGCATCGCCGTGCGCAGGTCGCCCGTCCACAGATATGCGGCGAGGCCGTACTCGGTCGCGTTGGCGAGCGCCAGCGCCTCGTCGGCGGTCGCGAACGCGACCACCGGCGTCACCGGCCCGAACACCTCCTCGTGAAGGATGGGCGCGTCGGCGGGCACGTCGCGCAGCAGCGTCGGCGCGTAGAAGTTGCCGGGCCCGGCGATCGCGTGGCCGCCGACGACCACCTGCGCCCCCGCGGCCAGCGAGCGGCGCACGATGTCGTCGACCCGCGCGCGCTGGTCCGCGCGGATCAGCGGCCCGACCGTCGTGCGCGGGTCGAGCCCGGGCCCGACCACCTCGTCGCGGATCGCCGCCGCCATCCCGGCCACGAAGCGCTCGTGGATCGAAGTGTGGACATAAAACCGCTGCGGCGCGATGCACACTTGCCCGCAATTGCGGTGGCGCGCCGTCACGGCCGAGCGCGCCAGCGCGTCGAGGTCGGGCGCGTCGGGGAACACCAGCACCGGCGCGTTGCCGCCGAGCTCGAGCGCGAGCCGGGTGACCGTCCGCGCCGCGCCCTCCATCAGCAGCCGGCCGACCCGCGTCGACCCGGTGAACGCGATCTTTCGACAGCGCGGGTCGTCGAGCATGGCCTGGCCGATCGGGTGGGCCTCGCCGGTGATGACGTTGAGCACCCCCGGCGGCAGGCCGGCGTCGATCAGCGCGCGCGCATAGTCGAGGGCGGTCCGCGGCGTGTACTCCGAGGGCCGGACGACCGCGCAGCAGCCGGCCGCGAGCGCCGACGCGACCGCCCTGTTGATATTATAAATGGGAAAGTTCCAGGCCGTGATCACGCCGACGACCCCGAGCGGCTGCCAGGTGACGTCGATCCTGCGCCCGGGCACGCGCGCGGGGATCCACCGCCCGCCGAGGCGACGGGCCTCCTCCGCGGCGAAGCGGAGGTAGTTCGGCGCGCCCGCCCACTCGCCGCGCGACTGCGCCAGCGGCTTGCCCGACTCCTCGGTGGTCCGTCGCGCATATGCATCGACGCGGTCGCGGATGATGTCCGCCGCCCGCTCGAGCACCGCGCCGCGGTCGTACGCGGTGCGTCGCGCCCACGCCGGCCACGCCGCGGCCGCCGCGTCGAGGGCCGCGGTCGCGTCGCCCGCGTCGCCCCACGGGACCTCGCCGACCGGCTCGCCCGTCGCCGGGTCGACGACCGTCCACCAGCGCCCGGTGTGCGACGCGGTCTCGACGTTGTTGATAATCTGCAGCTCGCGCGTCACGGGGCTCCGAGCTTCGCCGCGACCGCGTCCATGCTCGCGTCGAGGACGTCCATCGCCTCGTCGAGCTGCTCGTCGGGCAGGTCGAGCGGCGGCAGGAAGCGCACGCAATTCGAGTACAGGCCGCAGCGGATCGTGATGAGCCCCCGCTGCAGGGTCTCGGCGTTGACGGCCTGCGTCGCCTCGATCCACGGCGCCTTGCCGACCGGGTCGCGCACGAGCTCGATCGCCAGCATCGGCCCGAGCCCGCGGACGTCGCCGACCCAATTCGGGTGACGCTGCTGGATCGCGCGCAAGCGCGCGTGCATGCGCTCGCCGATCGCCGCGGCGCGGCGCAGGAACGCCGGGTCGCGGATCGTATCGATCGCGACCACCGCCGCCGCGCAGGCCAGCGGGTTGCCGGAGTACGTGCCGCCGAGGCCGCCCGGGTGCGGCGCCTGCATCACGTCGGCGCGGCCGACCACGGCGGACAGCGGCAGGCCGGCGGCCAGCGACTTCGCGGTCAGCAGGATGTCGGGCACCACGTCGGCGTGGTCGACCGCCCACAGCTTGCCGGTGCGGCCCATGCCGCTCTGGATCTCGTCGGCGACGAGCAGCATGCCGTGCTGGTCGCACAGCGCCCGCAGCCGGCGCAGCCACGCCGCCGGCGCGGGGTGAAACCCGCCCTCGCCCTGGACCGGCTCGATGAACACCGCCGCGACGTGCGACGGGTCGACGATCGCCGTCAGGCCGTGCTCGAGCTGCGCGATGTGCCAGTCGACCCACGCGTCCGCCGTCATGCCCTCCGGGCGCCGGAACAGGTCGGGGAACGGCAGGCGGTACACCTCCGGCGCGAACGGCCCGAAGCCCTTTTTGAACAGGCCGAACTTCGAGGTCATCGCCAGCGTGAGGTTGGTGCGGCCGTGGTAGGCGCCGTCGAACACGACGATGCCCTGGCGGCGCGTGAAGCTGCGGCTGATGTGCACCGCCTGCTCGACCGCCTCGGCGCCGCTGTTCATCAATGCCGTGCGGCGCGGCAGGTCGCCCGGCGCGATCTGATTGAGGCGCTCGGCGACGGCGACCATCGGCTCGTAGCTGGCCACGATCGCGCACATGTGCAGCAGCTCGCCGGCCTGGGCCTGGACGGCGCGCACGAGGGCGTCCGGGGTGTGACCGACCGCGAGCGCGCCGATGCCCCCGGCGAAGTCGAGGTAGCGGTTGCCGTCGACATCGGTGACGACGGCCCCGTGCGCGGAGGCGACGGCGATCGGCGTCAGCTTGGCCGCGCCGGTCGGCATCGCCGCCTCGCGGCGGGCGACGATGTCGCGGCTGCGGGGGCCGGGGATCTCTGTGGTGATGTGAATGGCTCGGGTCATCTTCGGCTCCTTCATAAAATCGATGTCTTCACGCCGTCCAGCCGCCCCGGTCGCGCGAGGCGTACACGTAGCGCGGCGTCTTCGCCAGCTCGGCGCCGAGCGCGGCGACCTCCTCGTCGAACCAGCGCGGGTTTTGGACCAACAATTGCCGGATGCGCTCGAGGTACTCCTCCTGCCCCGCCGTGTCCGGATAATAGCGGCGCAGGTTGTCGTAGCGAAACAGCCGCTTGAGCCGCTGGAGGTTGCCGGGCCCGGTCGGCAGCGGCAACAACGCGACGTCGCTGCGGCCCTGCACCCGCCGCTCGGCCAGCCGCGCCAGCACGATGTCGAGGCTGTTCTGCAGGAACTCCGGGGCGCAGATGTACGCGAACTCGTCGTAGAGCAGGCGCATGACGTTGCTGGCCTCGTCGAGCGGCAGCCGGGCCTCGCGCTCGCGGCCCATGCGGCGCAGCAGCAGCATGAACGGGACCGGGCGGTTGCCGACCTCCTGGATGACGGCGGGCTCGTGGAAGTCGGGCTGCTGGTAGGGGAAGTGGCGCGGGTCGATGACGTCGAAGCCGCCGCGGCCGTAGAACAGGATGCGCTGCAGCGACAGGCGGTCGTCGGGCGAGAAGAACTCGACCTCGGCGGCGAGGTCGAGGCGGACGCCGAAGTACTTGCCGGGCTGGTCGGGCAAGGGCAAGTTGGCGAGGCCGCGCTGCTGCAACTGCGCGAGGTACTCGACGGCGAGCTCGACGGGTGCGATGCGCAGCCAGTAGGTGAGCACGGTCCCGCGCGCCTGCGGCAGCAGGAAGATGTGCCCGAGGTAGATCGTGCACAGGTCGGGCGCCCAGGCCGGGTTGTAGATCACCGAGCCGTCTCGCACGCCGCGCAGGTTGCCGTCGCGGTCCTTGGCGACGAGCAGGAAGTAGCGGATGAACGTGCCCGACGGCAGCGGCTCGAACGAGTCCTCGATCAGGAACCGACGGATCGCGTCCTTGGGCTCCATCTCGCCCTGCGGACCGAACGCGTCCCACAAGATCTGGTAGGCGCGCTCGAAGTCCGGGTGGTCGGGGTGCTCGATCGACTCGAGCTCGTAGCGCCGCGTCTCGCGCTCGATCATCTCGACGATGTCCTGCTGATACAGGTCCTTGAGACACAGACGAACGCGACTTCCGAGCGGCATGCGACCTTCCCCCAGGATGCCCAGCCCGCGGCGCGGGTGTAAAGTGTCCCCGCCACGACCCCGCCAGGGCGCGCTGGCGGCCCACAGGAGCGTATGCGACCCGCACCCCTCGACGACAACCGCTCCGCGTGGCTGGCCCCGCTCCCGCCCTACGCGCCCCTGCCGGCCCTGCGCGGCGAGGTGAACGCCGACGTCGCCATCATCGGCGGCGGCATCACCGGGGTGTCGACGGCGCTGCACCTCGCGGAGCGCCACCCCGACCGCCGCGTCGTCCTGCTCGAGGCCCGCGAGCTCGCCAGCGGCGCCAGCGGCCGCAACGGCGGCCAGGTGCTCAACGGCATCAACGGCGTCGAGCCGCGCGACGGCGAGGCCGCGCGGCGGGTGTTCGCGGCGACCCACGCGGGCATCGACATCATGGCCTCGCTCGCGGCGCGCTCGACGGTCGACTGCGGGTTCTCGCGCCGCGGCGCGCTCGAGGTCTACACGACGCCGGCCTCGGCCGAGGAGGCGCAGGCCCGCTGCGAGACCTGGCGCGGCTGGGGCCTGCCGGTGCAATGGTTGCCGGGCGCGGCGGTCGGCATGCACGGGGTGCTCGGGGCGGTGCTCGACCCGACCGCGGCGCGCATCAACTGCGCGGCGCTGCTGCGCGGGCTGCGGCCCGAGCTGCTCGCGCGCGGGGTGCAGGTGCACGAACAGACGCCGGTGCTGCGGGTCGAGGGCGGCGCGACGCTGACGCTGCAGACGCCGGAGGGTGCGGTCCGCGCGGGCGCCGTCGTCCTGGCGACCAACGGCTACACGCCGCGCCTCGGCTTCTTTCGCGGCGGGATCTTGCCGCTACATTCACACGTGGTCGCGACCGCGCCGCTGGACGACGCGCGCTGGACCGCGCTCGGCCGCGCCGACCTCGGCTTCGCCGACGACCTCGACCGCATCGCCTACGGCGCCCGCACCACCGATGACCGCCTGCTGTTCGGCGGCGGCAGCAATGCCGCGTACAGCTACCTGTTCGGCGGCTCGCCGGTCTATCACCAGTCCGCCGCCCGCGCCGCCGCGCACTACGACGCCGTCGAACGCCGCATGCGCGGCTACTTCCCCGGCCTCGCCGACGTGCCGGTCACGCACCGCTGGACCGGCACGCTCGGCGTCACCTTCGACCGCGTGTGCACGATGGGCGTGACCGGCCCGCACCGCAATATCTATCATGCGCTCGGCTACAGCGGCCACGGCCTGGCCCTCGGCGCGCTCGCGGGCCGGGTGCTGCGCGACCTGTACAGCGACGATCACGAGCCGTGGAAGGCGCTGCCGTTCTATCAACGCAGGCCGCCGATGATCCCGCCGGAGCCGCTGCGCTGGCTCGGATATCAGGTCGTCACCGGCCTGACCGGCCGCTCGCCGCGCAAGCGCTGACCGGCCACATTGTGGCAAGCTGGCGCGGTGACCCGCGACCTCCAGCTCCTCCCCGAAGACCTCGCGCCGGGCGACGGTCGGGCCCGCGACGTCGACTGGTCGCGGCTGCGACTGGAGCGCATCCGCAGCGCCGCGCACCCGCTGTTCGGCCGGGCTTATGAGCGTCTGTGGCGCGAGTTCGGGGCCCAGGGCGAGATGGAGCGCGAGGCGGTGATCGCCGGGCGCCTGGCCTGGGACCGCCCGGTCGCCGGCCACGCGCTGCGCTACGAGCTGCTCGTGGTGCTCGCGGGCCAGGAGATCGTCGGCCTGCGCGACCACACGGCGATCGTGCCGCCGCGCCGCCCCGGCGCGCCCGGGCGGGTGCTCGTGCACCTGTCGCACGTGGTCGTCGAGCCGGCGCTGCGCGGCGGCGGCCTGTCCGGCTGGCTGCGCGCGCTGCCGCTGCAGACGGCCCGCGAGCTCGCGGCCGACGTCGACGCGCCGGCCGACGCGATCACGCTGGTCGGCGAGATGGAGCACCCCGACGGGGTGACCCCGGCGGTCACGGCGAGGTTGCGGTCGTACGACCGCGCGGGCTTCCTCGCGGTCGACCCCGCGACCGTCGATTATGTCCAGCCCGACTTTCGTGCGCCGCATATCATCGAGGCGTCGACATTGCGGCCGGTGCCGCTGATGCTGGTGGTCCGCCGCGTCGGCGCCGAGGCGGAGCGCACGATCTCCGGGGCCGAGGTCCGCGAGCTGCATACCGCGCTTTATACAATGTTCGGGGCGCACATTCGGCCCGAGCACATGGCCCCGCTGTGGGCCCGCCTGGACCGCCTCCCGGGGCCTCTCGAAACCGTGGCGCTGCGGCGCTTGCTGTGATGAATGCTGCGTCCGCCCTCCATACATTCGCTGCCGCGGACGTGTATCGCATGGCGCGCCTGGGCATTTGGCGGCCGGGGCTGGTGCAAGGGTGGGTGGTGCGCGCGTGGGTGGTGCGCGCGTGGCGGACGATTTCGCCCCTCGAGCGGTCCGGGTGTGCGACGATGCGCGTCGCGTGCATCCCATACTTCACGCGCTCGTCGAGCGCCGTCTGCTCGTGTGCGTCGGTCCCGGGCTCGCGCGGTCGGCGGGGTTGGCCACGCCGGCGGCGCTCGTGCAGCGCTGTCGGGAGGCGCTGCCGGCCGCGCATCCGGGGCGGGACGAGCTGCAGGCGCTGGCGGACGTCGGCGAGGTCGGGCGGGCGCTGGGTCGCGCCGAGGAGCTGCTGCCGGTCGGGCGCTTCGTGCGGATCGTCGGGGCGGCGTGTGAACGCGGGGACGCCCGCGTCCCGCTCGTCGCGCTGGCGATCACGAGGCTGGCGCCGGCGGTGCGGTGGATCTGCACGACCGGGCTCGACGGGTCGATCGAGCGCGCGCTCGAGTATCGGTGGCCCGTGTTCGCGAGCGAGCCGGACGACCTGTGCGCGCGCAGCCGCGGGGTGATCAAGCTGTGCGGCGACGCGGCGCTGCCGTCGACGTGGGCGCTGACGCGGGCGCAGCTCGACGAGCGCGCGCGGGCGCTGCCGCGGACGGGGCGGCTGCTGCGGGGGCACGCGCTGCTGCTGCTCGGGTACCGGGCCGACGACGAGGCGCTGCTGCGGCTGGTGCTGCCGCTGCGCGGGCGCACCGAGGATCCGGCGGCCCGCAGCTTCGCGCTGGTGCCCCGCGCCAGCGCGACCGCGGCGGCGCGCGAGCGGCTCGCGGCGTACGGGGTCACGCTCGTCGAGATCGCCGGCGACGAGGACCTCGACGCGGCCGAGTGGGTCCACGCGCTCGTGGCGGCGTACGAGCGGTGCACGAAGGAGCGCCTGCACGCGGGCCTCGAGGACCGCGGGTGGTTCGGGCTGCGCGACAATCCCTATCCGGGCCTCGCGGCGTTCACGGCGGGCGCCGACCGGCGCTACTGCGGGCGCGAGGCCGATGTCCAGCGCGCCTGCGAGGAGCTGCGGGCGCGTCGGAGCCGGTGGTTGGTAGTGCACGGCGCGGCCGGGGTCGGCAAGACGTCGTTCGTGGCGGCCGGCGTGGCGCCGGCGCTACTCGCCGGGGCGCTGCCCGGGCCGACGACGTGGCAGACGCTGCGGGTGCGGCCGGGGCCGCGGCCGCTGCACGCGCTGTCGAACGCGCTGTACTCCGCGTCGCACGCGCTGCAGTGCACCGCGCCGCGGCTGCGCGAGCGGATGCGGGCGAGCGCGGGGGCGCTGACCGACGCGCTGGCGCGGGGCTTCGCCGGGGGCATGGTGCTGATCGTCGACCCGCTCGACGAGGCGATCGCGGCGGCGGACCGCGACGAGCGCGAGGTCTTCGCGGCGGCGCTCGCCCACGCGGTCGCGCACGCATCGGTGCCGTTCGTGCTGATCACCGCGACGCGCAGCGAGCACCTCGGCGACCTGCAGCGGCTGCCCGCGCTGCACGATCGCACGCTCGGCCGCGACCCGCCGGTGTGCTTCGGGCTCGCCCCGATGACCCTCGATCAATATCGCCGGGCGATCTGCGGCCCGGCCCGGCGCGCCGGGATCAACGTCGCCGGGCGCTTCCTCGAGCGCTTCATCGCCGACATCGAGGCGCTCACCGATGGCCCGTCGGCGCCGCCGCCCGGGACGATCCTCGCGCTGGTCGCCGCGGCCCTGCACGAGACCTGCCGGCGCGGGCCGTACCACGAGCTGACGCTCTCGACCTACGAAGCCATGGGCGGGCTCGACAACGCCGTCGTGGCCGCCGCCGAGGCCGCGCTCGCGCGCCCGCTCGAGCGCCTGGGCGAGGACATCGTGCGCGAGCTGGTCCGCTGCCTGATCGCCGTCGGCCCGGACGGCCGGCGCGTCCGCACCAGCCTCGGCCGCGACGCGGCCCTGCGGATGTTACGGGGCGCGGAGGTCCAGCTGCGCGCACCGCTGCCCGACGACAGCGGGCCCTACGACCACGACCCGGACGCCCGCGCGCTCGCGCTGCTCGGCAACTACGACGGCAGCGGGCACCTGCTGGTCCTCCGCCCCGAGAGCGTCGAGCTCGTGCACGACGTCCTGCTGACGCGCTGGCCGCGGCTGCACGGCTGGATGACCGCCAGCGCGAGCCCGCCGCGTCGCGCGGCCCCGAAGGCCGCGAAGACCGCGAAGACCTCGAGGACCCGTGCGCGCGTGTCGGCGGCGCTCGCATCGATCGACCGGTCGGACTTGCTGCATCACGTGGCCCTGCACGTGATCGTCGCCGTGTTCGTGATCATGGCGGTGCAGCGCGCGAACGAGGCCTGGCGCGGGCCCGCGAGCGAGCCGGCGCGCGACTGCGCCGAGGAGACGCAGACCTGCGAGCCCGCCGGCGCGTCGGCGAACTGAGCGCGCCGCGCAGCGCCTGGCGTCGCGTCCGTCGCTATTTCGTCGACTTCTTGGCGGTCGCCTTCTTGGCGGTCGCCTTCTTGGCGGTCGACTTCTTGGCGGTCGCCTTCTTGGCGGTCGCCTTCTCGGCGGTCGCCTTGGCGGCCACCTTTGTCGTCTTCTTCGCGTTCGTCGTCCTGGCGGCCTTCGCGGGCGCGGCCGGCTTCGCGGGGCCGCGGGGCGCCGCGAGGCCTTCCTCGTAGTATTGAACGAAGACGCGGGCCGGCGCGCGCTTGATCGCCTCGCCGATCACGTCGAGCGCGAGGTCGTCGAGCTCTTTGAAGCGGATGCAGCCCTTGCCCATGTCGAGCTTCTTGCCGGACCGGGCCCAGCGCTCGCGAAACCACTTTGCGAACTCGGTGCCGCCGCCGGCCCCGTCGTCGTCCGCGCCGAAGCAGGGCGCCATCAGATACAGCGAGTTGTGGTTCTTCTGCGCGGCGAGGCCGGCGTAGGGCAGCGGCAGCTTGGGGTCGCAGTGGTAGCCGGCGGGGTAGGCCCGCTTCGACACGGCGTAGCCGATCATGCCGTAGCTCATGCCCTCCTGGATGTCGGGGTCGAGGTTGGCGAGGATCACCTCGCGCACGGCGGAGAGCGCCGCGCGGCGGTCCGCGGGCAGCGCGGCGAGGTACTCCTCCACGGTCGCGGCCTTGCTCTGCATGGGCCGCGACTGTACCACCGCGATCGCGCCGGGCCAAGGCGCCTCAGCTCGCCGTGAACCGACCGAGCTTGCCGAGCGAGACGACGCGGACCAGCGCCGCGAGGGTCGCGCTCGGGTCGGGGTCGCGGGCGAGGCTGTAGCCGGGCGTGCGCATCGCTTTCGGCAGCAGCGGGCGCAGCAGGCTGTCGAGCACCGCCTCGCCCTCCTTCGTGATCAGCCCCGAGAACGCGCCGGCGAGCAGGCCGTCGCGCTGGATGTCGAGGTGGAACGCCGCGTCGGCGAAGCTGTAGCGCAGGCCGCCGAACAGGTAGTCGAGGCCGGCGACGCCGTCGAGCTTGAGGCCCGGGTCCGCGGCGACGCGCAGGCCGCCCTCCTCGACGTGGGCGACGATCGTGGTCTGGGGCTCGAGCAGCACGCGCACCAGCTTGTCGCCGAACAGCTGCCGGCGGCCCTCGTCGTCGACGGGGAAGCGGTCGAGCACGTCGGCGACGGTGATCACGTCGGGGTCGGCGGCGGTCGGGTCGAGGCGGGTGAGCTCGTGGCGCAGCACGGCCTCGGCGAGCGCGTTCTCGAGGCGGCCGAGCCCGCCGACCTGGACCTCGCCGCTCTGCATGTGATAGCGGGCCGAGGTGAACGGCACGCGCAGGCGCAGGCCGGGCACGTCGACGTGGAGGCCGCGGGCGCTCTCGACGGCGAGCTCCGTGCGGCTGGCGCGGACCTGCAGGACGTCGCGCGGGTCCATGCGCAGCTCGACCTTCGCGTAGCCGCCGGGGAGCTGCGCGCGCCACACGGGGACGCGGGTCGGGTCGGGCTCCGGGGCGGCCGGCGGCGGCAGCACGCGCGCGCCGAGCCGCTGCGTCCACACCGGCAGGTGCGGCGCGATCAGGACCTGGAACACGTGGGCGACGATCGCCTCGGTCAGCGGACCGACGGCGTCGGGCTCGTGGTAGTGATTCTCCGCGACGCCGCTGATGCGCAGGCGGACCGCGCCGTCGCTGTAGTTGTAGCCGAGCAGGTGGAGGTGAAAGCCCGGCAGCCAGCCGAGCGCCTCGCCGGCGATGAAGATGCCGGCCTCGGAGCGCAGCGTCACGCCATCCTGATCGACGTGCAGCTCGAGCACCCCGCCCGGGCCCACGCACAGCTCGATCGGCCCCCACGGCTGCGCGCGCCCGAGCGCCAGCAGCACCTCGCCCTCGGGCCGGCGCGCGCGGTCGGTCGGCCAGAACAGGCCCATGAACCGCGCGAACAGCCCGCGCAAGGCGTGGGTCACGAGGTGGTTCTCGAGCTCGCCCGCGACCGGCAGGCTCTCGAGGCGGACCGTGAACGGCATGAAGGTCGCCTCGACCGCGCGCACGCTGAGCTGGACGTCGAGCTTTTCGGCGCGCAGCACCACGCCCTCGCCGAAGCGCAGCCACAGGCCCTCGCGCCGCAGCGAGGCGTCGAGCGCGTGGCGGGTGTCGGCGACCAGCGCGAGCGAGCCGAGCAGCGGCGGCGTCAGCTCGATCAACGGCGGACGCGACGGCCCGGGCGGCGGCGGCGGCGGGACCGTCGGCGCCGGCAGGGCCAGGCGCCCGGCCAGCGCGCCCGCGAGGATGTTCGGCGCGAGCGCGGCGAACCGGCGGGCGAGGTCGTGCGCGAGCGGGCCCGCCGGCGGCTGGGTCTGCAGCGCGACGCGCTCGCCCGCCGGCTGCCAGCGCACGCGCGTGATCGCGAAGTCGGCGAGCAGCTCGCCGTCCTCGGGCACGACCTGCAGCGGCTCGCTGGCGCCGGCCTCGAGCGCGTCGGGGGTGCGGCGCAGGGTCAGCGCGGCGCCGGGCGCCAGCGAGACCTTCATCGCCACGCCGAGCTTCGCCGCGAGCGACGAGCGCAGCGCCTGGGCCAGCTCCCAGGTCGCGTCGGGGTCGACGTCGGGCCACATCGGCAGCAGCTTGCGGAGCAGCGGCATCGCCAGGGCCTCGATGCACAGCCCGGCGAGCGCCTCGACGTATTCGCCGGGCGCGGGCTCGGCCTCGACCGCGAGGCGGCGCTCGGGCAGCACGTAGGTCGCGCCGCGGATCGTCATCATCAGCTTCATGTCGGGCGCGACGAGCACCAGGCCGCGCTCGCTGTGCGCGTCGATCTGCGCCGGACGGACGTCGCACTCGAGCGTGTCGCCCGGGTCCATGCGCAGCTGCAGGCGCCCGAGCACCGGCAGCTTGACGTCGAGCAGCAGCGCGGTGAACGTGCGCTCGACCTCCGGGTCGAGCGTCGGTCCGCCGGCGGTGTTCAGGCCGAGCCCGCGCGGCGCGTGCGGGGCCGCGTGCACGCGCACGACCTGCCCGAGCAGCGCGTGCCCGAACTCGCCGAGCGCCGGCGCGCCGTCGGCCTCGATCGCGCCGTCGGCCCAGCGATACGCGACGCGGTGCAGCGTCGCCGGCGGCAGCGGCAGGCCCTCGAACAGCACCTCGAGGCCCTCCGGCGCGTCGAGCACCAGCGCCTCGTCCTCGTGGCGCAGCGCGACCTCGGCGCCCGCGGCGGTGCGCACGATCAGCGCGCGCCCGTCGCCGAGGCCGTGGCGCCACAGCACGTGGTGCGGCGCGTCGTCCGGCTGAAACACGCCGCCGGCGCGCAGGCGCTCGCCGGGCACGCGCGGGAGCACGTGGGTGTGCGTGACCCGCTGCAGCAGCGCGCGCAGCAGCGGCCCGAGCGGCGGCTCGGTCTGCAGGTCGAGGCTCACGGCCCCGTCGCGCAGCCCGACGACGACGCGGGTGAGCCGCAGCTCGGCGAGCTCGGGGAACTGATCCGCGAACAGATACAGCCCCTTCGCCGCCTCGATCCGCGCCCCGCCCGGATGTTTGATAAGGGCCACGTCGCCGCCGCGGTCGGTGCATATCGCGACGCTGCTGAAGGGGCCGAGCGGGAGCTTGATCAGCGAGCGCGTGACGTCCGGCATGTCGTCGGCGGTGACGCGCAGGGTCTGCAGCGCGGCGAACACGGCCCCCTTGGTCAGCGAGACGACGCCGGCGAACCCGGCCTTGCGACCCGCGCCCGCGCGCGCGAGGTCATGCGCGCCCTGGCCCGCGCCCGCGCCCATCTCGCCCCCGGCCCGGTCCTCACGCCCCCGCAGGCGCCGCAGCAGCTCCTCGACATGATTGCGCCGGCCGTCGTCGGCGAACAGGTCGTAGCCGGGCACGGCCATCGCCGCGGGCAGCCGCGGCCGCAGCCAGCGGTTGACGAAGTACGCGACGAGCCGCAGCAGTCCGCGCCGCAGCGGGCCGACGCCCGCGGTCTCGAGCTCGAGCCGCTGCGTGGCGAACACATAGCGGACCATCACGATCTTGAGCCCGAGCCCGAGCACGCGCAGCAGCGCCGGGCGCGTGAGGCCGAGCTCGAGCCGCTTCCCGCTGAGGTCGAGGCTCAGGCGGGTCTGCGGGTGCACGCCGAGGCTCGCGCGGGGGAAGCCGCGGCGCCGCCACACCGGCAGCGCGCCGCCGCGCAGCGGTGGTCCGAGGCGCCGCGTCGCGTGGTCGACCGCGCTGCCGCCGGGCTGCCACCCGAGCGCCTGGCGCAGCACGCTGCACAGCCCGACGGTGAGCACGCGATCGAAGAACGCCCCGAGCGCGGCGGCCTCGGTCCGCACGACGCCCTGCACGAGGTCGACCCGCAGCTCGCGGAGGTGGACGTCCGGCAGCTCCTCGGCGCGCAGCAGCAGGCCGCTGCCCGGGCGCACGACGACCTCCTGGCGGTCGACCTCGAGGTGCAGCGACTTGCCGAGCCCGAGCTCGGCGTCGACATCCCCGAGCAGCGGCACCGAAGTTCTTCCGAGCACCTCGCGCAGATCGCCGAGGTCGTTCAGCGTCGCGGAGTCGGCGGGCGTGCGGTAGGTCGAGACGTCGTCCTGAGCCATGCGCCTTCATGACGGACAGCCCATCTCCTGCCGCGAGATCGGCCATTTGGCCGCCGGACGCCGCCGCTGCGCCCCGAAACCGCCGCGGCGTCGATCCCGCGCGCAGGGCTCGCGGCCCGCGCTCGACGACAGGCGGCCCCGGCGCCTCACCGGCGAGCATGCGCGGCGAGGGTTATCCGGGCGGCGCGCGTCCGCCGAGCGCGGGGCGTTCGCGCCGACACGCACCACCACGCTCACCGCGGATCGACGCGCCGCTCGAGCCGCTCGAGCCGCGCCCGCAGCTCCGCGTTCTCGGCCTCGGCCGCGACCACCCGCGCGTGCAGCCCCTGGATCGCCGCCAGCGACACGCCGCTCGCGTCGAGCGGGAAGATCCGCTTGTCCGTGTCCCACAGCCCGAACGCCGCGCGGAAGTCCTGCGCCATCGGCCCGAGGTGACGCACCTCCGGCCCGTCCGCACGATACCGCCACGTCGCCACCGGCAGCTCCACCACCCGCCGCAGCACCTCCGCCGCGTCGACCGCGATGATGTCGGTCTTGATATTGCGGTCGCTCTTCGGGCACTCGTCGCTGCAAAACTCCTTGCCCATCGGCACCGGGTTGCCGATGCAGCACTCGAGGCCCTGGCAGCACAGCGCGCCGACGCCCGCGCAGCTCTGGCCCATGCCCTGGCACAGCGGGCCGCCGCTGCTGCTCTCGCTCCCGCTGCTCGAGCCGGTGCTCGTGCTCGTGTCACCGCCGGTGCTCGTTCCGGTGCCCGCGCTCGTGCTCGTGCTCGTGCTCGTGCTCGTGCTCGTGCTCGTGCTGCTGCCGGTGCTCGTGCCCGTACCGCCGTTGCTGTCGGTCCCGCCGCCCGACGTCGGCGACACACCGCTCGTGTTTCCGGGGCCGCTGGTGCTCGAGCCGCCGGCCGTGCCGGTGTCGACGCCGGTCGACGTCGATGTGCCGCTCGCGCCGTCGGTGGTCTTGCCGTCGCCGCCGCCGCAAGCGACGCCGAGGAGTGAGAGGACGAGCACGGGGTGGATGGACCAGGACATGCGACTTCTCCTGAAAGGGGATGTCACATCTTATCCGCTCGCCGACGCCCGCAGGGCCTCGTCACCGCGACCATCGTTCTCTGGCACGTCGCGCACCGATTTACTCCTTCGCGGGCTCCTTCGCGTCCGCCTTCGCGGGCTCCTTCGCGCTTCCCGGCCGATCGAAGTCCGGCCCCAGCAGCTCCTGGCCCTCGCGGCGGATGTCGGCCACGATCTGCGGAAATTCGCCGACCGTCACCGTATCGCCCTTCGCCGCCGGCAGCGGGAACTTCTCGGGGATCCACTTCGCGAACGTGAACTGGATCGTCACGAGCTTCGAGATCTCGACGTCGCCGAGCTTCTCCGGCACGCGCAGCGGCAGCGGCGGCGGCTGCTTCGCGCACATCTTCTCGATCGTCGCGTCGCCGGAGACCGCGTCCGCCACGATCCAGCCCGACACCGGCACCCCGAGGTCGAGCGAGCGTCGGGTCACCAGCGTCATCTCGGGCAGCTTCTTCTTCGAGTCCCACCACAGCCCGTCGACCGCGGCCATCGCGTGGCGGGCGTGCTGCTTGTCGACCACGCCGAGGCGGCGCAGCGCCTCCGAGATCCAGGCCTGCATGGATTCGTCGTAGGACTCGCGCGAGCGGACCTCGCGGTTGAGGACGATGCCGGCCGCGAGGTTGATGCCGAGCACATTCGAGTACAGATCCTCGGGCGAGAACGCGGACAGTTTTTCGGAGAAGCCCGGCGTGCTCTCCCAGCCGTACCACGTGACCACTTCGTGCCAGATGGAGAACTGATAGCTGGCCCAGCTGGCGAGCGCCGTCGCGGTGGTCCAGCGGCCGTGCCGCTCGAGCAGGCCGTCCGGCAGCGGCGCGATGGTCACGCGGCGGTCGGTGCCCTCCTCGGGGAGCTTCAGGTCGACGCCGCCGGGCAGCGCGCGCACGATCTGGAGCGCGAGGTAGAGCGTGCGGTCGGCGTTGTCGCGGATGTGGGCGATGTCGATGAAGCCGCCGCGGCAGGTGTAGACCAGGCCGTTGTGCTCGCGCTCGGGGCCGCCGTCGTAGCCGTGCGGGCCGACCTCTTCGGGGCCGAGGACGTTCTTGTTCTCGAAGATCGGGATCGGGACCGGGCCGAGCTTCGCGTGCATGTCCTGGCCGAAGGCGCAGCACGGGCGGATCTTGTCGGGCACCTCGATGTCGGGGACCGTCTTCGGGTCGAAGGGCTGGGCCAGCTCCACCGGGTCGCCGAGCGCCCGCGCGACCTCCCGCGTGTCGGCCTGCAGCTTCGACTTCCAGGTCGGCGCGCACCCCAGGCTCGCGACCATCATCCACCCGACCATCACGACTGAGCGATCCACCGGTTGCCTCCGCATCGTGTCCTGCAGCGGGTCCTCTCGTAGCAGCGGTCCGGCCGCCCCGCATCATCGGCGCGCTTGCCATGCGCGCGGCCGCCGATCGATCCATGCTCGGGCTGCGATGACGAACCGGCGCTGCCTCCTGCTGCTGCTCGTCTGCTGCGCGCTCGGCCTCGCCGTCCCGACCGTCGTCGGCATGACCTACTCCGAGCGCCTCTCGTCGCACGAGGGTTTTTATCTCGTGCGCGTCACCGACACCGCCGAGGTCCCTGTGCGCCGCCCGCGCCGCAGCGTCCTCGTGGTCTTCGACGGCCTCGGGTACGCCGAGGCCCGCGACATGCGCTCCCTTTCGCGCCTGCAGGCGCTGGGGCAGTGCTGGCGGACCGACGTCGGCCCGCTGTCGCTGTCGCGTCCGGTCTACGCGGTGCTGTCGACGGGGCTCGAGCAGGACCGCAGCGGCGCGCGTGGCAACGACGACGTCCGGCCGCTCGCCGCCGAGTCGGTGTGGGAGCTCGCGCGGGCGGCGGGCATGACGGTGACCGGGGTCAGCGAGCTGCCGTGGTGGCACGAGCTGTTCCCGGGCGGCTTCGACGCGTACGAGGTGGCCGAGCGCGCGAGCAACTTCTTCGAGCGCGCCGCGCCGGCGCAGCTGCAGCTGATCCACCCGCTGTACGTCGACGAGGCCGGGCACGCCGACGGCGCGGCCTCGCGGGCGTACGGCGAGGCCGTCGCGCGCGCCGACGGCGAGCTCTCGGCGTTCATCGACACCCTCGATCTGTCGCAGGACCTGATCGTCGTCACCGCCGATCACGGGCACGCGCCGCGCGGCGGACACGGCGGGCGCCAGGACAACATCGCCCACGTGCGCACCTGCTTCGCCGGCCTCGGCGTGCGCCACCTCGCCGCCGAGGGCCCGCTGCGCGCCACCACCGTCGGCCCCGCGCTCGCGCTGCTGCTCGGCCTGCCGTTCCCCGCGCACATGCGGGCCGGCGACGACGACCTCGACGCGCTGTGGGACATCGCCGACCCCGCCGCGCTCCCCGACACATACATGCACGAGCGCCGTGGCGACGTCGACCGCTTCCGCGGGGCCAACGCCGCGCAGCTGCGCGAGTGGCTGCCCGCCAGCGCCGGCAGCTGGGACCGCTTTTATGAGGCACACCGCCGCCGCCAGTGGCTCGTCGCGCTGCCCGTGCTCGCGCTGCTCCCCGCGACGCTCGGGCTGCTGGTCTGGCTGCAGCGCCGGCGCGCGCGCGTCACGGGCCGCCGCGGCGCGCTGTTCGGCGTCGGCTTCGTGGTGATGACCTTCGTCGGCGTGTACGCGCTGCAGGTCGCGCTGCGCGGCAGCTTCGACCTGAGCTCGATCGCCGACCGCGAGGACTTCCTCGGCTTCACCACCGCGCTGAGCGTGTTCTCGATCGCCGCGGCGATCGCCCTGCACCTGCACCTGCGCCGCGACCCCCGGGCGTTGCTCCTCGACTGGACGGCGCTGAGCGTCGTCGGCACGCTGCTCAGCCTGACCCACCCGCTCGCGCTCGGCTGGCGCCTCGGCTACCCGGTCCCCGCCCCCGAGCTGTTCTTCTTCCCCTACTTCGCCGCGATCTTTTTAGGAACCCTCAACGGCGTCGGCCTGCTGTTGTGCCTCGCCGGCGCGGTGCTCGAGCGCTCGCGCCGACCTGCGCGTTCGTCCCACGCAAACCTCCTCGCTCACATAAATCACACCGACAACGGGATTTATATGAAAGCAAGAGTTCTTCCTGGGCTCGAGCGGCGCCGATAGACTCCGGCCCGTGCCCGGCATCGACGACACGCGATGGGCCACGACCGCTGAGGTCTGTGAGGCCGGCGGAATCTCGGGGCCGACGGCGTTCCGGTGGGCGCAGAAGCGAGTGCTACCGGCGCCGCAGAAGATCCATGGCGGCCAGCGAGGGCTCAGCTCGCGCTGGCCGTTGCACGCCCCGGCGCAGGCGGCGTGGGTGAAGACGAAGCTCGACCGCGGCTTCACCTTCGATGAGATCCGCGCCGCCCTCGAGGCCGGAGACTTCAGGCCGACGCACTCATCCTGACACTGCCGCGTCAGCGATCGCCCGTGGCCCCGCGGTCCCCGGAGTGCGAGGATACCGGCCTCGTGCTCCTCGACCTCGACCACGCACTCCCGGCCGCGCAGGCCAGCGATCGCATCGCCCACCAGGGCTTCGTCGTGCTCACGCCGGGCGCGCTCGCCGACCTCGCCGGGCATCGCCTCGCCGACCTCGCCGCGCTCGCCCCGTACTGGGACGACCTCCCGCTCGACGGCTACCTGCGCGACCGCGGCCGCTACCGCTCGCGGCGCCACGGCTGCGCGACGTTCGACCTGCGCGAGGGTGTCCTGCGCCCGGTCCCGCATCGGGCGCACTGGCAGTCGACCGCGTACAACGCCCTGCACGGCGGCCTCGAGCGGTGGTTCGAGCCGCTCGCCGCGGGCATGGCGAGCGCCGCCGTGTGGGTCGACCTGCTCGGCGGTCTGGGCCGCTGCTTCGCCGCCGTGCGGCCGCCGGCGGGCGGGCGGTGGTTCATCGAGGCCCACCCGTTTCGCATCGACACGCGCGACGGCGTCGGTCGGCCGACGCCGGAGGGCGCGCACCGCGACGGCGTCGACTTCGTCGCGGTGATCATCGTCCGGCGCCACGCGATCTCCGGCGGCGAGACCCGCGTGTTCGAGGCCGCCGGTCCGCGCGGGGTCCGCTTCACGCTCGAGGCGCCGTGGACGGCCGTGCTGCTCGACGATACGCGCATGATCCACGAGAGCACGCCGATCCAGTCGAGCGGCGACGAGCCCGGCTTTCGCGACACCCTCGTCCTCACCTTCCGCGCCGGCGGCTTTCAGGCCCCGCCCGGCGCGTGACCCGGCCCGCCGCCATCGCACCCGCCGGCGATTCAACGCCGTCGACCGCGGCGAGGCCCTGGCGATCACCGACGTGCGCCTGCACCTGCTCCCGACCGGCTTTCGCTTCGGCCTGAAAGAGGGCATCGGCTCCGACGAGCACGCCGGGACGCCCGACGGCCTGCGCGGCCTCATCCAGACCCTCATCGCCTGCGGCTAGACCAGCTCGTCAGCCCGGTTCGACGCGGTCGTCGGCGGCGTCGAGCGGCCAGTCGCCGAGCTGCGCACCGCTGGCGACCGTGGCGACGGCCGTCAGCTGCCCGCCCGCGAGCGCCAGCGCGCCGAGGCCCCACGGGCTCGACAGCAGCAGCTCCGCGCGGCCGTCGCCGTCGAGGTCGGTGACGCTGCACAGGAGGTGGCGGGCCGTGTGCACGTGCCACGCGCCGAGCTGCGCGCCGTTGGTCGCGACGGCGACGGAGCTCAGGGCGTGGCCGACGAGCTTGAGCACGCCGAGGCCGCGCGCGCTGGTGACGAGCAGCTCGTGGCAGCCGTCGCCGTCGAGGTCGGCGGCGGGTCCGATGCGGTCGCCGACGGTGTCGAGCGTCCACGCGCCGAGCTGCGCGCCGCCCGGGACGTGCAGCACCGGGGCCAGCGTCGCGCCGGACAGGCGGTACACGCCGAGGCCGGCGCGGCTCGAGATCAGCAGCTCGGCCCGGCCGTCGCCGTCGAGGTCGGTCACCGCGATCACGTGGTCGTCGCGCGTGTCGAGCGTGCGGTCGCCGAGCGGCGCGCCGTTCGGGATGTGCAGCATATTTCTTAACAAGGCGCCGTCGACGAGCTTGAGGATCGTCAGGCCGCGCGGGCCGGTGACGAGGATCTCCGCCGCGCCGTCGCCGTCGAGGTCGCCCACGCGGGTGAACCGGTCCTCCGCCGTCGCCAGCGTCCAGCCGTCCAGGCTCGCGCCGTTGTCGACGGTGGCCAGCGCGGTGAAGCGGTCGCCCGCGAGCGCGAGCACGCCGAGGCCGCGCGCGCTGGTCACGAGCAGCTCGGAGCGGCCGTCGCCGTCGAGGTCGGCGGCCGGGCCGAACACGTCGCCGAGGGTCTGCAGCGGCCACGCGCCGAGGCGCGCGCCGGCGGGGGCCATCGCCGGCGCGGTGAAGGTGTCGCCCTGCAGCTGCAGCGCCGCGACGCCGCGCGGGCTGGTGACGAACAGCTCGGAGCGGCCGTCGCCGTCGAGGTCGGCGACGCAGACGACGCGGTTGGTGCGGGTGTCGAGCGACCAGTCGCCGAGGCGCGCGCCGTTGCGGAGGGTCGTGAGGGCGGTGAATTGGCCGCGCACGAGCTTGAGGACGCCGAGGCCCGCGGGGCTGGTGATCACGATCTCCGCGGCGCCGTCGCCGTCGATGTCGCTCCGGGTCTTTCGCGTCATGGTGGGCTCCTTCGCATCACGAACAGCCGCGCCGCGGGGGCGCCGTCGGGGCCGGGGAGGGTGCTCTCCGCCTCGCGCTCGAGCGCCAGCACGGCGCCGAACATCTTTTTGAGACAATCCGCGGTGTGGTCGGGGACGCCGCGCTCGGTCGCCGCGGCGCCCGCGAGCGCCTTGACGATCAGGGCGCCGCCGGGGGCGAGCAGGCGCTGGACGGCGTCGGCGTAGCGCGGCAGCTCGTCGGGGGCGAGCAGGTGCAGGCAGGCGCGGTCGACGATCGCCGCGAAGCGGCCGCGCAGGCGCGTCGCGGTGATGTCGTCCTGCAACCATACGACCGGCGCCTCGGGTGCGCGCATGCGCGCGTGCTCGAGCGCGACGCCGGAGAGGTCGGTGGCGACGACGGTGTGGCCGCGCGCGGCGGCGGCGACGGCGAGGGCGCCGAGGCCGGCGCCGACCTCGAGGATCGTCGCCGGCTCGCCGGGCAGGGCCGCGAGGATGTCGGGGTCGGCGACGTCGCTGTGCCACGGCAGGCGCGACGGGTCGGCGGTGCGATACAGGCGGTCCCAGCCGTCGGCGCCGCGGGGGGCCGCGGCCGCGCGGGCGCGCAGCAGGGCCTCGAGCAATTGCACGATCACGTCGGGCGGCGGGGCCCCGCCGAGGATGGGGCTGCGCGCCCCGGGGTCGTCGGCGAGCTCCGGGCCGCGGGCGGGGTGGGCGACGTGCAGGCCGTCCGCGGCGAGCTGGGCGAGGTTGCGCTGCACGGCCGGCTCGGCGTACATCGCGGCGTTCATCGACGGGGCGACGAGCACCGGCGCGCGCGTGGTCAGGGCGACCGCGGACACGATCGATGCATGATCCCCGGACGCGAGGCGGGCGACCGTCGTCGCGGACGCGGGCGAGACCACGACCGCGTCGGCCCACGTCGCCAGCTCGATGTGCGGGACATGGTGGTGGTCGTCGGCCGGCCACATGCTGCGGACCACGGGGCGGTGGGTGAGGGCCTCGAGCGCCTCCGGGTGGACGAAGCGCAGCGCGTCGGCGGTGGCGATCACGCGGACGTCGAATCCTCGCATCTGCAGGCGCTGGACCAGCGCCGGCGCGTGCATCGACGCGGCGGCGCCGGTCAGCGCGAGGACCACGCGGGCGCCGGGGCCGCGGCGCGGGCGGCCGGGGGCGTGGGTGGCGTCGACGACGTCGACCGCGCGCGCGCGCAGGAGCAGGCCGAGGAGGTCATCGATGACCTGGGGCCGGTCGATCGGCGCGCCGGCGAGGGCCTCTACGTGGGCCTTCACCTCGTCGGCGGTATGTGCAGACTCGAGGAATTCGAGCACCGCGCGGGCGAGCGCCGCGGAGTCGCCGGTCAGCTCGTGCCCGGCGCCGTCGGGCGCCAGGACGACCATGCGGTCCGCGACCTCGTAGATGCGGACCACCGCGGCGCGGCGCATCCGGGGGTCGTTTCGGCGCGGGCGGTCCATGGTGGGGTGGTGTCTCGCGGGTGTGTTCGTCGTGGAGGGTCAGCTCGCAGCCCGACCGGGCCGCCGGTGCTATCACTCCTGGACCAATGAGCACATCTCGTCGAACCAGTTGCAATTGTCCTGCATGACGCAGGTCGCCTCGTCGGTGATGGCGGCGCAGTCGATGATGCAGCCGCCGAGCTCGTCGAGGTAGACGCAGCCCTCGACGGCCTCGCAGGCGGCCATCGTCGTGATGGCGGCGCAGTCCGGGAGCTCGCCGCCGGTGTCGGTCGCGCCGCCGGTCGGCGTGTCGGTCGTGCTCGAGGCCATCGTGCTCGCGGCGGTGGCGTCGGTGGCCTCGCTGGCGCCGGTGCTCTCGGTGGTGGTCGTCTGGGTGGTCTTCTCGCCGCCGCCGCACGCCGGGGCGCCGACGGCCGAGACCGCCAGGAACGCTGGCACGCACAGTCTCCCGCGGATGTTGGGTGGCACGGGGCGAGACTATCACCGGGGGGCGCGGACCGGGAGCCGCCTCCGTGCGCGGACGCGCCGGGGCGTGTGACTCCGGCGGGGGGCCCGGGGACCGGGCTCGGGGGCCGGGCGCGGGGGATGCGGGCGGGGACGGGTGGGAGCTCACCGGGGGCACACGAGCGGCGCCTCGACGCATTCGGCCATCACCGGGAAGGTCACGAAGTAGCGGCGGAGGCAGTCCCACGCCGCGATCGCGGTGTTCTGTCCGCGGCACAGGGAGAACACCTTGCCCGACTCGAGCCACAGGGCGCGCTCGCTGTAGTCGTAATTGAAGTCGCTGATGACCTCGCGGCGCCAGATCGCGAATTCGCCGGCGATCTCGATCGTGCCGGTGTCCGTGCCGAGGAGGGCGTAGCTGAGCTCGAACGGGAACGTGCCGCGCTGGCGGTCGCGCAGGGCCTCGAGCAGGCAGTGGACGCGGTCCAGGTCCTCGGTCGTCGGCTTCGCGTCCTTGTTCTCGGGGGTGTTCTCGAACTTGAACAGCGCGGCGCCGAGGTCGGAGGGGCACAGCTCCGCGGTGTTGTTGCAGGTGAACATCGGCGGCGGGAACTCGTTGGCGTATTCCATAGCGAAGAACTCGACGCAGGCGCCGCCGGTCGTCGTGTCGGCGGTGGTCGTGTCCGAGGTCGAGGTGGTCGTGTCCGTCGTCGTGGTCGGGTCCGTCGTGGTCGGGTCGCTCGCCGACGAGGTCGACATCGGGCCCGTGCTCGAGCTGCTCGCGTCGCCGGTGGTCCCGGTCGCGGACGGGTCCGTCGTGGCGGTCTCCGGGCCGCAGGCGGAGGCCATGAGCGGGATGAGCAGGAGGATGAGGGAGCTGCGGGGCGGCGACATCGGAGGGGACTTTCTGCACAGGTCGCGGAAATTCTCAATGGGCCGATCAGCGCACCGCGGTCCACAGGCGCGCGAGCAGGCGCGGCGGGACGCCGGCGGCGGCGAGCAGCGGGATGACGTGGGCCAGGACGGTCGCGGCGACCGGGCGGGCCACAAAGCGGCGGCCCGAGACCGTCACCTGCAGCGGGAGGGTCGGCATCGCGCCGCGTCGACGCAGGCGCCGCGACAGCTCGACGTCCTCGAGCAGCGGCTGGGCCGGGAAGCCGCCGAGCGCCTCGAAGTCGGCGCGGCGCACGAACGGCGCCTGGTCGCCGTAGGCCGGACGGCCGAGCCGCGAGCGCAGGTCGGCGAGCGCGAGGAAGCGGGCCGGCCACGGCGCCGGGGTGGGACCGTCGTGGACGTGGCGGGTGCGAAACGCCCCGCCGACCGTGCCGGGGACGGCGAGCGCGCGCAGGACCGCCGCGCCGGCCGTGGGTGGCACCCGCGTGTCGGCGTGGACGAACCACAGCACCGCGCCGCGGGCCGCGGCGGCGCCGGCGTTTTGCTGGGCAGCGCGGCCGCGGGGCGCGTGCAGGACGCGGGCGCCGGCGGCCCGGGCCGCGCCGGCCGTGTCGTCCTGCGAGCCGCCGTCGACGACGATCACCTCGTCGACGCCCGCGGCGAGCAGCGCCGCGATCGTGCCGCCGATCCGGCGCGCCTCGTCGAGCGCCGGCACGATCGCCGAGATCGTCGGCGAGGCCGCGGCGACCGCGATATGTATGCTCACGGGTCGCGCCTCCGCTCGGGAGGGATCATGCGATTGCCGCGGAACCGCCAGCCCGCGTCGAGGCGGCGCTTGTCGACGAAGAACAGCCCCTCGCGGCCCCCGCGTCGGTCGATGCGCCACTCCGTGAGCCGGGCCAGCAGCCGCTCGTGCCACAATGCGCGCGTCCGCGGCCCGCAGTAGGGGGTTTTATTGTTATTGGTGATTTTTTTGAAGAATGGGCGGGTGATGGGGGGGCGGAGGGCCTCGTCGGGGCGACCCGCGGCGATGAGGCGGACCGTGCGGATCCAGTGGCCCGTGATCGTGTTCACGGCCGCGTGGGGTGAAGGATTACCCCACAGGACCCGGCGGGCGGGGCCGTTCGAGTTCGAGAACCAGGGCAGCACCGAGCGCAGGAAACAGACGTATTCGGCGAACTCGCGGCGGTCGTAGGTGCGGGCGCGAAACACCGTCACCGGCTCGCGGCGCTCGACCGCGACGAGCCGGCGGAACTCTCTTATAAATTGCGGGTCGGAGAAGTGGGAGATCGCCTCGGCGAAGCTCGTGAACACCAGCCAGGCCGCGTTGTAATGCACGCCGGCGTGGAGGTAGTGGATGCCGGGGGGCATGCGGCTCGGCGGCGGCGCGGCGCGGCCGGTGGGGTCGGGGCGGGGGACGCTGAGGCCGACCATGTGGGCGAGGTGCTGGCCGACGCGCGTGACGAGCTGCGCGTCGGGAGGATCGTGCGGGGCGCGCGGGGTCGCGAACACGATATTTTGCGGCCATATCGGTGTGCCGGAGTCGGGGTCGATGCCGGTGACGAGCGGATGATCGGCGGACAGCAGCCCGGGCGGCAGCGGGCGCACGTGGATGATGTCGAGGACGTTGGCGATCCCCCAGCCGTTGTGGACCAGCTGCCTTGCCCACGCGCCGACGACCCCGAGCATCAGCGCGGCTCCTCGCGCCGCAGCGCCGCGCGCTGCTGCGCCCACCAGCCGCGCGGCGCCGGCGTGGTCGTGGTGAGGCCGAGGCGCGTCGGCCAGCCCGCCGCGGCCGCGCGCGTCCCGAACAGCGCGTCGAGCACCGCGAGCTTGCCGGCCAGGTTCACCGCCGGTCCGCGCTCGCCGTCCGCCGCGTGGTGCCAGGCGTGCAGCCGCGGCGTCACCACCAGCCGCTCGAGCCAGCCGAGCCGCCAGCGCACGTTCCAGTGGGTGAAGCCGGTCATCACCACCCCGAGCAGCGAGTGTGCCAGCAGCACCGCCGGCGGCGGCCCGAGTATGATCAAGAGCGGCAGCGCGGCGAGGCCGTGCAGCAGCGCCTCGCCGACGTGCTTGCGAAAGCCCGCGAGCCAGTCGAGCTGCGCCGGCTCGTGGTGCAGCGCGTGCAGGCGCCACAGCCACGCGTGGCGGTGCATCGCGCGGTGGACCGCGTAAAACGTCAGCTCCGTGACCGCGAGCACCGCGAGCCAGGCCGCGGGCCAGGGCGCCGCCGCCAGCGGTCCGGGGCCGGTGAGGCCGACGATCCCCGCCGACAGCGCCCCGACGAGCACCGCCGGCGCCGCGTTGGACAGCGCCGCGTGCACGAGGTCGTCGCGCACGCCGGCGCGCAGCAGCGCCTGGGCGCGGATCGGTGCCAGGCGCTCCGCGGCCGCGAGGATCGCTCCGCTGGCGGCGAACACGACCGCCGTGACGAGGGCTGCGTGCACGTCCTCGCCTAGCACCGGCTCGCCCGCGCCGTCCAGCGCCGCGATCCTCGCCGGCAGACATCCCGCGCCGCACGCACGTCCCGGCACAAATGCGGCCGCCAGCCCCCATCTTCATCCTGCGCAGCGAGCTGCACGCCGGCTGGCCGGCCTTGTCGGGCTGTGCCGCTTTCTGTATAGGGGAAAGATGCGAATGTCTCGCTCGATCTCCGCCCTCGCCGCATTGCCGTGCTGCGTGTTGTCATTCATGTCGGTCGGCTGCGACGGCGACGACGGGCGCGCCGACGGCGAGCCGCCGCCGGTCGAGTTCCCGGTCCCGGAGCCGATGGACCCGGCCGTGCCCGCCGACCCCGGGAAGTTCCTCGAGGGCATCGAGGGCGAGTTTCAGGCCGCGGCGGCGGAGTTCCACGTCCCGATCGACGTGCTCAAGGCCGTCGCGTACGTCGAGTCGCAGTGGCAGATGGTCGCCGGCGAGGAGGAGTTCGAGGGCGTCGCGCCGGCGTTCGGGGCGATGGCGCTGCGCGGGGCCAACCTGGCCCGCGGTGCGGCGCTGATCGGGGCGGAGGAGGACGCGGTCAAGACGACGCGCCCGCTCAATATTCGGGCCGCGGCGGCGCTGCTGAGCGAGAAGGCCGAGGCCGGCGCGATCGACCGCGACGACCTCGGCGCGTGGGCCCCGGCGATCGCCGAGCTCTCGGGCATCGAGCCCGAGTCGGCGGCGGCGATGAGCTACATCCATCAGAACGTCTATGCGCTGATCAGCAACGGCCTCGTCGTCACCGACCTCGACGGCAAGGTGCTGTCGAAGATCGAGCCGAAGACCGGCATCATCCCCGACTACCCGGACCCCAACGGCCCGGTGCTCGCCGCCAACCCCGACTACAAGAGCGCGGTCTACCGGCCCTCGCCGAACTTCAGCGCGCGCCCGGCCGGCAGCGCCGGCGCGATCCGCATGGTCATCATCCACACCTGCGAGGGCGCCTACGCCGGCTGCTGGGGCTGGCTCGCCCAGAAGAAGTCGGGCGTCAGCGCCCACTACGTCGTCAAGGAGGACGGCGCCGAGATCACGCAGCTCGTCGCCGAGAAGGACAAGGGCTGGCACATCGCCGCCAAGTACAAGAGCTCGCTCAACGGTGGCAAGTACGCCGAGCTCGACGGCGCGAGCAGCAACAACTTCACGATCGGCATCGAGCACGCCGGCTTCGGCAACCAGGCCGCGTGGAACCCGAACCTCATCGACCAGTCGGCGAAGCTGGTCTGTGACATCACGAAGCGCCAGGGCATCCCGCGCGACAAGTTCCACATCGTCGGCCACGGCCAGCTGCAGCCGTACAACCGCAGCGACCCGGGCCCGAACTGGCCGTGGGCGACCTACTTCACCAAGATCAACGCCGCCTGCGGGGCCGCGCCCGCCGACGAGCCCGCGCCGCCGCCGGAGCAGCCGCCGCCGCACGACGACCCGCCGGCGCCGCCGCCCGAGAAGCCGCAGGAGCCGCCGCCGGAGCAGCCGCCGCCGGAGCAGCCGCCGCCGCAGGACCCGCCCGCGGAGCCGCCGGCCAACGCCGATCCGGCGGAGATCATCGTCGACAGCTTCAACGGCAACAACGCCCTGATCGCCGACTTCTACGCGCCCGCGACCTGGACCTCGACCGCGGCCACGCCCGGCTACTTCGGCAACAACTACCTCTACGCCTCGACCACCGGCATGGACGACGGCGCCGAGTTCTGGTTCTACGCCAACAACGCCGGCAAGTGGAACGTCGAGGTGTGGTTCACCCCGGGCACCAACCGGTCGACCCAGACCGCCGTCGTCGCGTTCAACGCCGAGGGCAAGGAGATCGACTACAGCACGATCGACATGACCACGGGCGGCCAGACCTGGACCTACACCGGCACGTACGCGTTCACGGCCGGCTGGAACATGGTCATGGTGTCGCGCTGGGCCCCCACGAACGCCGTTGTCATCGCCGACGCGGTCCGCCTGACCCCGGGCTGAAACTGGATCATCGATACCCGCCGGGCCCGCAGTGCGCGAGCAACGGCGGGATCTCGCCGAGCAGCTCGCGGGCCAGGAAGCCGAGCGGCGCGACTTTCTTGGCGAGCACCTCGCCCGCGCGCGCGTGCAGGAACACGCCCCACACGGCGGCCTGCAGCGGCGTGGCCCCGCGCGCGCACAGGCCCGCGATCACGCCGGAGAGCGTGTCGCCCGAGCCCGACGTCCCGAGGCCGAGGTTGCCGGCCGTATTTTCGAAGCACTCGCCGTCGGGGCCAGCCACGTAGGTGCGCGCGCCCTTCAGGGCGACCACCACCCCGAGCCGCGCCGCCGTCGCGCACGCGAGCTTCTGCGGGTCGGCGAGGACCTCGTCGCGCTCGAGGCCGCAGAGGCGGGCCATCTCGCCGGCGTGCGGGGTGATGATGACCTGCTCGGGTCGCGCGCCGTCGACGGCCGCGAGGGCGCCGGCGTCGAGGACGAGGGTGGCCTTCGCGTCGGTCTTGCGGTGGAGGGCGACGAGCTCGCGCGGCGCGGCGGGGTCGCGCATGCCGGGGCCGAGGAGGACCGCGCGGGCGCGGCCGAGCTCCTTGCGCAGGCGGGTCGGGCCGATGCGCCCGATCTCGCCGCGGCGGGTCGCCGGCAGCCCGATCACCCGCGCCTCGGGGATCGCCACGCCGATCATGCCGGCCATGCGCCGCGTCGTCGCGATCTGGACGGTGCCGGCGCCGGCGCGCAGGGCCGCCACCGCCGCCAGCACCGCGGCCCCCGGGACCTCGTCGGAGCCGCCGAGCACCAGCACGATCCCGCGGTCCTCCTTGCCGAGCGCGCCGTCGAGCTCCGGCAGCGGCCAGCGCCGCAGCATCGCCCTGGTCACGCGTCGCGTCGTCATCGCGGGCTCAGCGGAGCGTCAGGCTCCTTGGTGACGGGCTCGCCGGCGTCCTCGAGCGGGGTCACATAATTGTACCCGCGCAGCGTGAGCGCGCCGCGGCCCTCGGTGTCGACCGCGTAGTCGTAGGTGGTCACCGAGCAGTTGGCGACGTCCTTCTCGCGGTCGATCGCCAGGATCTGCGCCTCCGACATGTGCTCGAGCAGGTAGCGGACGCACAGCACCGTCACCTGATGCGCGACGATCAGCACCCGCTCGCGGCGATACTGCAGCTGCACGTGGTCGAGCATGCTGCGCAGGCGCAAGATGACGTCGCACCAGCTCTCGCCGCCGGGCGGCCGATAGTAGAACTTGCCGACGTGGGCGCGGCGCTCGGCCTCCGCGGGGAACTGCGCCGTGATGCCGGCGCGGGTCAGGCGGTCGAGGCTGCCGAACTCCTTCTCGCGCAGGCGCTCGTCGGCGAGGTGCACGAGCCGCGGCCCGCCGATGCGCGCGCCCGCGACGATCTCGTCGGCGGTCTGCATGGCCCGGACGTACGGCGACGTGACGATCACGCCCGGCGTCTCCTGCTCGGGCTGCGACGCGAACCACCGCCCGAGCGCCCGCGCCTGCCGGCGCCCGAGCTCCGAGAGCGGCACGTCGACGTCGCGCTCGGCGATGTCGATGATCGGCAGCCCGCGCGCCTCGGCGAGGTCGCGCGCGACGTTCCCCGCGCTCTCTCCGTGCCGCACCAGCCACAGTCGGTCGGGCCATGCCTGATCTGCGAGCGGTCGCATTGTCCTCCCCCTATGCGGGCGGTCGCGCCTGCGGGCAAGCGGCGCCGCGCACGTCCTCATCTCGCGCGTCGTGGGGCGCGGTGGGGGCGGTGGAGCGGTGGGAGCGGTGGATGAGCGGGAGACACCGTGCGATCGAGCTGCTCGCCCATTGCCCGCTGCGCGCGGCGCGCGGCGTCGCGGTCGGCGTGCGATCGAAGCGGGGGTGCGATGCTGCTCGTGACGCCGGGGCGGGGCGCGGGGGGTCTTCTGGTATGTTGGACTCGTATGTCACAACAGAGCGATTCATTGGTATCTGCGCCGAGCAGCCTGCAGCTGACGTCGGCCGACCTCGAGCGGGCCGCGGCGGCCGGGGGTATCCGCCTGATAGTCGCCGGCCAGGGCGCCGTCCTCGTGACGCTGAGGCACCGCCAGACCTTCGAGGTCTGCTTCGCCGACACCGAGTCCTGGGGCGCCCCGGCGGTCCGCTGGCGCATCGACCGCGCCGACGTGACGATCGACTTCTTCGACTGCGAGTGGCGGGAACTGGCGCGGACCGACCGGCGGCAGGCCGGCTTCGGCGGCAGGTTCCCCAGCCTGGAGACCGTCGGGACGGACGGATCGTCGGGTGAGATGGTGCCGTCGCTGGACGCCGATCTCGGCCTCGACCTCGACCCGACCTGCACCTACTGGTTCTCGTTCGACCACAATAACCGCCAGATCCTCTATGGCAAGGGCGAGCTGCGCCTGAGCGCCGCGCTGGTCAAATACGTGTTCCCGACGCAGGGCGAGCGCGGGTCGTCGACGTGGATGCGCGGCGTACGGACGGTGACGATCACGCCGACGGGGATCATGAAGACCGTCGAGGTCACGCGCGACCCGGTGTGCGTCGACCCGCCGCTGAAGGTCATATCCCCCGACGTCATCACGATGGAGCAGATGGCCCGGCGCACGCACACGGTCCCCGCGAACCTCTCGCCGGAGTGCCGGGTCCTCCACGACAACGTCGCGGGCGGAAACTTTCGCCTCGACGACGACGACTTCCCGGAGTTCTCGCGGGCGATCACGGCGAGCATCGCGGCCAAGGACGGCTGGTGTCGCAACAAGTTGCTGGCGAAGGCCGATGAGTTCGGCGCCCACGACATCACGACGACGTACCTGCGGATCACCCTGGGCTTGAACCAGGGCGAGTCGCCCGGCATCCCGTTCGTCATGGAGATCTGGCCGCCCGGGCACCGCTCGCCGATCCACAACCACGGCGGCGCCCACGCGGTCATCAAGGTGCTGCACGGGAGCATCCGCGTGTTCCTCTATCGTATGCTCTCCGACCGCGTCACCGAGCCGTTCATGACCGAGACCTTCACCGCCGGGGAGATCACGTGGCTCACGCCGCGGCTCAACCAAAACCACCTGCTGCAGAACCCGCTCCCGCCGGGCCTGAGCGTCAGCAAGGACCTGACGATCGTCGGCGAGCCCCACGACCCGTCCGACGCGACCGTGCCGCCGCCGTGCGTGACGATCCAGTGCTACGTGTATTCGCAGGGCAGCGACCAGCATTACCCGTACTTCGATTATATACAGCAGGGCGGCCAGCCGTTCGGGCACTTCGAACCGAATTCGGACATGGACTTCCTCGAATTCAAGGCGAAGATGCGCGAGGAGTGGCAGCGAAACGCCGCGAAGTGACGCGGGCGGCGGCCATCATGTCGGCTCGGCGGGTCGCCCGGTGGGTCGCCCGGTCGCGCCGTCGATGTCGAGGCCGTTTCGGGCCACCGCGGCCCGGGCGGCCGGGTCGTGGGCCATCCGCGCCGTCGCCTCGACGACGGCGTGGTGCTCGGCGGCGGCGGTCGCGTCGACGGCGTGGGGCTCCTTCGCGGCCGCCGCGTCCGCCGGCCCGGTCCCGGAGCGTCCGCGTCCGCGTCTGTGCGCTAGTCGCGCAGCGCGAAGACGATGCCCCTGGCCGCCGCTGTCTGTATCATCCGGCGGCCCATGCTCGACCACCTCAGCGAGCTCCTCCACCTGATCACCCGCTGGGTGCACCTGATCGCGGGGATCATGTGGATCGGCAATTCGATGCTGTTCAACTGGCTCGACCGCAACCTCGAGCGGGCCGCGGACGCGAAGCCGGGGGTGGTCGGCACGATGTGGATGGTCCACTCCGGCGGCTTCTACGAGGTCGAGAAGAAGGCGCTCGAGCCGTCGCAGATGCCGAAGACCCTGCACTGGTTCAAGTGGCAAAACGGCATCACCTGGCTGAGCGGCATCTCGCTGCTGATCCTCGTGTTCTACATGGCCGCGGCCTCGACGATGGTCGACCCCGACATCGCCGACATCAGCCCGCGCGCGGCGGTGCTGATCAGCGCGGTCTCGCTGCCGCTCGCGTACCTCGCCTACGACCTCGTGTGGCGCAGCCCGATCGGCAAGCTGCGCGGGCTCGCGACCTTCTTGACGCTCGCGGTCGTCGCGGCCGCCTCGGCCGTGTACTTCACGTACTTCAGCGGCCGCGCCGCGTACATGCACGTCGGCGTGCTGCTCGGCACGCTGATGACCGGGAACGTGTGGCTGGTGATCATGCCGTCGCAGCGCGAGCTGATCGCCGCGACCATGCAGGGCCGCGAGCAGGACCCGGCGATCGGCTATCAGGCCAAGTCGCGGTCGGTGCACAACAACTACTTCACGTTCCCGCTGCTGTTCATCATGCTCAGCGGGCACTTCCCGTCGACCTTCAGCCACCCGCAGAGCTGGCTGATCTTGACGCTGCTCGCGCTCGGCAGCGCCGGCATCCGCCACCTGATGAACGTGCGGTTCACGAACCCGCTGTGGCTGTTCCCGGCGGTCTCGCTGTTCCTCTGCACCGCCCTGCTCGTGCTCGTGGCGATCTCCGACCGCGACCTGCTCGGCTCCGACCTCCCGGCCCGCACCACCCCGGTCCCGTTCGGCGAGGTCGCCGACATCATTCACAAGCGCTGCACGACCTGCCACTCGGCGACCCCGACCGACGCGGTCTACCGCTCCGCGCCCAACGGCGTGATGTTCGACGGCGCCGACCAGATCCTGCGAAAAGCCGCCGACATCAAGCAGCGCGCGGTGGTCCTGCGCACCATGCCCCTCGCCAACCTCACCGGCATCACCCGGGAGGAGCGCGCCGCCCTCGGCGCCTGGGTCGACCAGGGCGCGCAGGGCCCGGAGACCGCGCCGTCGGCAGCCACCACCGCACCCGCACCCGCACCCGCACCCGCACCCGCACCGCGCCCGGAGACCCGCTGATGGGCATCACCACCCACGTCCTCGACACCGCCCTCGGCCGCCCCGCGGCCGGCGTCCCCATCCGCCTCGAGCGCCGCGACCGCGACCGCGACGACGCCTGGCAGCAGGTCGGCGCCGGCGTCACCGACGACGACGGCCGCCTGCGCACCCTGATGTCCCCGGACCCGGCCCCGCGCGGCGTCTATCGCATCACCTTCGACACCCTAGCTTACCTCGGCGACGCGGCGTTCTTCCCGGAGGTCCAGATCGTGTTCGTCGTCAGCGACGACCGCCACCACCACGTGCCGCTGTTGCTGTCGCCGTTCGGCTATTCGACGTACCGGGGCAGCTGAGCGCTCGTGGGCGCTCAGCGAGGAAAGCGCTGCTCGAAGAACGCCGAGCGCCGCGGGGCACGGAGCGCGAGCAGGCGCGGCGCCAGAGCGTACGCGGCCGCCGACTCGGCGAAGTCCTCGACCGCGTGGACCGTGCTGTACTGCGTGATCGGCTGCTCGGCCCACCCGTCGTTCCACGTCGTCGCGGAGATCCGGCGCGTGGTCGGGAGGCGCAGCGTCGGTCCGATCGTGTCGACCTCGCGGCTGCCCGCGTCGTACATGGCGCCGTCGACCCAGCCGGCCAGCAGCTTGAAGTCCTCGAGGTGGGCGCGGCCGTCCGGGTGCATCTCGACCAGGCCGTGGGCCAGCTCGTGGACGACGTAGAAGGCGAAGCCGTCGGCCGCCGACAGGGCGAACAGCGGGGCGGGGGCGCCGACCTCGCTGCGACCGGCGGGCAGCGGCTTGGCGCGGGCGTGGGTCTCCGCGCCGCGGTACACCGCCATCGTGCCGGCGCCGAACACCGCGAGGTTCTCGTCGGCGCGCTCGAGCGACGGGCCGTCGGGGCGCGCGGCGACGCGGAAGCTGCGGTCGAAGAACGCGAGCTCGTCGAGCGCCGGGACCTCGCCGAAGGTCGCCTCGAAGCGTTCGAACGAGCGCCACAGCCAGCGCCACGCGGGGGCGTCGGCGGCGGGGCACCAGGCGCGCCAGCCGGCGGCCCGCAGCAGCGGGGCGAGGGCGGCGGACAGCGCGGTCGGGGCGAAGCGTCGCAGGCGGCGCTCCTGATCGGCGAGCGTGCCCTGGACCACGCTGCGCACGCGAAATCGGCGGTGCAGACCGAGCGCCGCGCTGGCGAGGTCGCGACACTCGGGGATCGGCGCGCCGACGTCGAACGACAGCTCCTCGTCGCTCCACGCGCCGAGGTCGAAGTCCGGGCCCGGCGGCGCGACATCGTCGCCCTCGCGCAGCGTCAGGCTGCAGCCGACCTCGTGATGCATCATCTTCGCCCAGGGTGCCCGAAGCGCGCGCTGGGGGCAACCGCCACCGATACGCGGCCGCGCGTGCGCGATCGCGGGTGACCGCCTCGAGATCGTCCGCCCGGTTGGCAGCACCGTGCGCCTGACCGACAATCGCGGACCATGGCCAACTTCTTTCAGGGCGACGGGAAGGCCGCGCTGACGCGGGCCATCGTCGCCTTCGAGGCCGCGACCGCGGTCGAGCTGGTGATCGCCGTCCGCCCGCGATCCGACACCTATCCGCACGTGGCGATCCTCGCGGGCGTCGTCATGGCGCTGGCGACCACCACCTTCCTGCTGTACGGCGAGCCCGAGTTCGACCTGCACTGGTTTTTGGTGGCGCCGCTGGTCGTCGGGCTCGCGGCCGGCTTCGCGGCCAGCACGGGCGGCCTGCAGTGGCTGCTGACGCGCGCGGCGACCCGCGAGCAGGGCGTGCTGCGGGCCGCGCGGGCGACCTTCGTCGAGAAGTCGATGGCCGACACCCGCGGCCGCACCGGCGTGCTGCTGTACGTCAGCCTCGCCGAGCGCGTGGCGGTGATGATCGCCGACCTCGGCGTGCGTCAGGCGATCCCGCCGGCGGTCTGGGACCCGGCGGCCGCGGCCGTCACCGACGCCGTCGCCCGCGGAGCCACGGCCGTCGAGCTCGGCCCGAAGATCGCCGCCCTCGCCGCGGTCGCCGCGAAGTTCCTGCCGCGCGCCGCCGACGACGTCAACGAGCTCCCCGACGAGGTCGGCGCGTGAACCAGCGACCTGTCCCGAAGGTCAGGTTGGTCCGCGCGCTCGCGCTCGTGGGCGCGCTCGGGCTCGCCGCGCCGCTCGAGGTCGACGCGCGCCCCGGCGGCGGTCACAGCTACTCGGGCGGCGGCGGCCACAGCTCGTCGAGCAGCCACAGCTACTCCGGCGGCAGCCGCAGCAGCAGCCACTCGTGGGGCGGCTCGTCGCGCAGCAGCAGCAGCCGCAGCCGCAGCAGCGGCGGCGGCGGCGGTCACTCGTACGGCGGCGGCAGCGGTCCGGTGAACGACTTCATGGCGCTGGTGTGCGGCCTCGTGTTCGTGTTCGCGCTGTTGGTCTGGGCGATGTACTCGAAGGCGCGCGAGCGAGAGCAGCGCTTCGACACCATCGTCGCGGCGCCGCCGAAGCCGCGGCCGAGCGGGCCGCGGTGGGCCGACCTGCGCGCGCGCGACCCGGACTTCTCGGCGGTGCTGTTCGAGGACTTCGTCTACGCGCTGTACGCCCGGGCCCACGCGGCGCGCAGCGACCCGCAGGCGATGGCCGCGCTGGCGCCCTACCTCGCCGAGGGCCCGCGCCAGGCGCTGCTGAACCGCGAGCCGGTCGGCGCGAAGATCTCCGGCGTGATCGTCGGCAAGCTGCAGGTGCTGCGCGTCACCGTCAAGGACGTGGCGCGCGTCGAGCTCGTGATCGAGGCCAATTACACCGCGGAGCTCGCCGCGGGCCCGCAGGGCCACTACGTCGAGGAGCGCTGGGCCCTCGAGCGCGCCCAGGGCGTGACCAGCAAGCCGCCGGCCGACGTGTACGCGTTCGCGTGCCCGAGCTGCGGCGGACCGTACCAGCGCAGCGACGAGGGCCGGTGCCTGCGCTGCGCGCAGCAGGTCGAGGACGGGCGCTTCGACTGGTCGGTGCGGACGATCCGCGTGCTGCGCCAGGAGACGCGGCCGCCGGCGCTGACGGGCGACGTCGCGGAGCAGGGCACCAACCTGCCGAGCGTGCTCGAGGCGCAGATCGAGCGCCGCTACGCGGCCTTCGTGGCCGAGGACCCGGGCGTCAAGCAGGACGCGCTCGACCGCCGCGTCCGGGCGATCTACGCCGCGCTCAACGCCGGCTGGACCGACCTCGACCTGCGCCCGACCCGGCCCTTCGTGTCCGACGCGCTTTATAACTACCTCTCGTACTGGATCGAGGCCTACCGCGCGCAGGGCCTGCGCAACGTGCTCGAGGACATGGCGATCTCCCGCGTCCAGGTCGTGAAGCTGACCCGCGATCATCACTTCGACGCGATCACGCTGCGGATCTGGGCCCGCGGCCGCGACTACACCGTGGCGGTCCGCGACGGCCGCCGCGTATCGGGCAACAAGACGCGCCCGCGCGCCTACAGCGAGTACTGGACGCTGATCCGCGGCGCCGCGGTCCGCGGGGCCCCGCGCGCCGCCACCGACTGCCCCAATTGCGGGGCGCCCCTCGATCGCGTCAACATGGCCGGCAACTGCGAGTATTGCGGGGCCCACCTGACCCGCGGCGAGTTCGACTGGGTCCTCAGCAAGATCGAACAGGACGAGTCGTACACCGGCTGATCCGCCGAGACGGCGTCCACCCGCGATCGCCGGCGCGCGATCTTGCGCCTCGGCCCGGGAGCGCGTAGAAGCCCGGCCATGACGCATTCACGCCACGGACGGACGACACCCACCCTCACGCTGCTCGCGCTGTGCCTCGCGCTCGGCTGCGCCAACGGCAGCGGCGACGACGGCACGATCACGACGACGACGACGGGGATCACGAGCATCACGCCGACGACCTCCGCGACTGACACGAGCGGCGGCGGCGACGGCAGCGGCGGCGCGGCTGCGACGACCGCGGACATCGGCGGCTCGTCGGGGCCGGAGGTCCCCGGCGGCACGTCGACGTCGGGCGGCAGCTCGACGGGCGGCGCGGTCGACCCGTCGACGTCGGCCGCGGAGAGCACGGCGGAGGCGCCGTCGGAGCACTTCATGTTCAGCGACCCGCTGCTCGGCGGGACCACCGGGACGGCGCTCGGGGGCAGCTTCGGCGACGCGGGGTGGACGGTCACCGGCAAGGCCGACCGCGTGTACTGGGAGGTGCCGCGGCTGGTCGAGGGTTCGGTCGAGTTCACGCTCGCCAACGTGACCCTCGCCAACTTGCCGCTCAACGATCACGAGGTGTTCGCGATGTACGAGGGCGGCCACGGCATCGAGCACCCGATCGGCTATAACCCGGAGTTTCGCAACAACGCGTTCAAGTCGATGATCCGGATCTACGGCGCGGCCGAGGGCGACCGCGTCGGCAAGCAGAAGATCATGTGGGGCATCTGCCCGTTCGGCGCGCCCGGCTATCACGACGGCACCTGCCCGTGCAGCGACGGCGGCTTCTTCGACGAGCCCTTCGGCGGCGACGGCAGCTGGGACGGCTCGCCCCAGAAGCTGCGCGTCGCGTGGGCCGACGGCGTCACCCGCTATTACCGCGACGACGTCGAGGTGCTGGCGATCGACTGGTCGAGCACCGGCCTGACGTTCGGACCGCAGGCGCTTTACGTGTCGCTCGGCAACCCGCGCCCGGAGGAGGTCGACAGCGCGGGCATGCCGATCGGCGCGGTGTTCTCGAACGTCGTCATCGAGGGCTGGACCGGCCCCGAGACGGCGGTCTGCGGATAGGCGCGGGAACGTGAGCCCGGGCGGTCGCGCCGATCGACCGCTGCGAGGTCCGGATCGGGGTACAGTCGGGGTATGAGGTCGCGTCGGTGCATTGTGCTGCGGTCGGTGGGGCTCGCGGTGCTCGTGGGCGGGTGCGCCGGGCCGGCGTCGCGGGATCGGGGGGAGCCGCCGGTCGTCGAGCTGAAGGTCGAGCGCTTCGACCCGGCGCGGCACCTCGAGGCGGCGGCGCCGGGCCGCTACCTGACGGCCGACGAGCACCCGGGTTTGTGGTTGCAGGCCGCGCGCGGGCCCGATCGCGCGAGCTTCGCGGTCGCGCGCGAGGAGGCCGTCGAGCTGTACGCGTGGCCCGGGCTGACGCCGATCTGGCGCGCGGCGGTCAGCCCCGACGCGCCGTCCCGGCAGCAGCCCGCGGCGCCGCTGCTGGCGTTCACGCCGGACGGGACGCGGCTCGCGTGGCTCGGGGGCGCGGGCTGGGGTCAGCGCTTCATCGTCCTCGACGTCGCGACCGGGGCGGCGCTGACGGACCTGGTGTTCCCGTCGCTGCCGTCGCCGCCCGGCAGGGGCGGCGGGGTCACGCCGCCGCCGACCCCGGACGCGCTGCAGTCGACGCCGGACGGCCGGCGCTTTCGCATTGACAACAGCTTCGGCGCGTACGAGCTCGACCCCGACGCGCTGCGGCTCGTCGCGCTGGATCATCGCTCGGAGGTCAGTCTGCGGCCGACCCTCGCGCAGGACACGGGCGCGGCGTGGGACGAGCGCAACGCGGTGCTGACGCGGCGGGGCGGCGGCGGGCGCATCGCCATCGACTGCATGACCCACGAGCGGGACATCGCGCTCGACGAGGGCCTCGACCGCATCGCATATCTGTGCGCCCGCGGCGACGCCGACGACATCCCGGAGATCCGCGTGCGCAGGCTGTCCTCGGGCGAGCGGCTCGGCGCCTTCAAGTTCGCGGCGCGCTGGGGTCGGCTGGTGGTGCTCGACGCCGACACCGTGCTGGCGCTGGCGGAGCCGCAGCCGCGGTTCTCCGCGCTGTACTCGCTGGCCGGCGCGCCGGTCCGTCGCCGCGACCCCGCGACCGACGCGTGGGTCGCGACTCCGTGACCGACTACTCCGTGACCCACAGGCCGGCGACGCACATCTCGTCGCCGGTCCCCTCGCCCCAGTGCGTGACGCCCTCGCGGCCGTGGGTGTCGAAGTTGCAGGCCATCGTCAGGGCCTGGTTCGGCTGGACGGCGAGCGGCTGGTCGTAGAAGTAGAGCAGCTGCCAGTGGAAGTCCCAGCGCGGGACGTCGAGCATGCACGCGTCGTCGAGGTCGAGGCGCAGGGTGCGGCCGAGCGTGTGCATGTGCGGGAACACGCCGCGGATCTTCGTCGGCACGTCGATGCCGAAGGCGTTCTTCATCGTCGTCGTCAGGCCGGCGGGCGCGGCGTCCTGGTCCGGCGGCAGCGACAGGCCGGTGTCGGCCAGCGCGAGGAACAGCATCGGCGTCACGCCCTCGCTCGCCACCGACAGGTCGACCTCGGTGGTGTCGCTGGCGCCCGGCGCCGCGAGCGTGTTGTAGTGGACCTGCATGACGACCTTGCCGAGCGGCTCGATCTTCGTGCCGGTGTTGTCGGGGAAGCGCGTCGCGCCGCCGCCGGGGGCCCAGGCCGCGACGATGTCCGCCTGGATCTGCGCCGTGCCGAAGCAGGTGTAGCCCGGCCCGTCCTCGCCCTCGTCGCGCGCGATCGCGTCGGCGGCCGCCTTCGCGTTGCGCGGCGCGAACACGACGACGTGGTGGACGATGCGCGGATCGCCGGGGCGCACGTCGAAGCCGGTGATGTACATGTCCGTGCCCGGCACCGCCGGGCTGTCGACCACGAAGCAGCGGTAGTCGTCGGCGAGCTTCGCGTTCGGCGTGTACGGCGTCGGCATGGTCAGCGTCCGGATGTCGCCGGCCAGCTGCGGCAGCGGCGGGACCTCGGGCGGCGGCGTGGCGGGGTCGCCCTCGAGCGCACCCTGCTCGTGCCAGTCGGCGAGCAGCGCGAGCTCCTCGTCGGTGAGCCAGCGGGCGTCGCGGAAGGTGTGGCAATCGCCGCTGTTGTCGGCGGGGTAGGGCGGCATCTGGCGCGCCGCGGTCGACGCGGCGATCATCGGCGCGAACGGCCTCGCCGACGCGTAGCTGTCGAGCGCGAGCGGTGCGATGCCCCCTGCCGTATGGCAGGCCACGCAGTGGCGCGCGAGCACCGGACGCACGTGCCCGTAATAGGTGATCGCGTCCGGGTCGACGGGCTCGCCGGTCTCGCCGGTCGTCGGCGTGTCGGTGGTCGCGGATGTCGCGGTGGTCGCGGTGGTCGCCGTGGTCGCGGTGGTCGCCGTGGTCGCGGTGGTCGCAGTGGTCGCGGTGGTCGCGGCCCCGGTCGTGTCGGTCTCGTCGGTGCCGGCTGTGCCGGCCGTGTCGGTCTCACTGTCGCCGCTGTCGGGGTTGCACGCGAGGAGGACGACGGTCGCGACGAACGATGCACGGACGCGGGAGCGGGCCATGACGGCATGGTATGGGACGTCTCCTCGGCCGGCAACGACCGCGACTTGCTGGTGGCGTCGGCCGCGGGTGGCGGCGAGGGCCGCCGCACGCGCCAGCGCCGTGCGCACCGGGCGGTCGCGGGACCCGGCGGCGCACGGCGCTGGTGCTGCGTGGCGGGCTCGCGAGCGCGCCGTCAGTACGCCTTGGCGATCAGCACGCGCTGGGCGCTGGGCTTGCCGGTGACGATGCACGCGCCGGGCTCGGGCGCGGGGCCCTGGCCGGGCAGCGGGATGCAGCGGATCGTCGCCTTGGTCTGCTCCTTGATGCGCGCCTCGGTCTCGCGGGTGCCGTCCCAGTGGCACCACGCGAACGTGCTGCCCTCGCCCGCGAAGGTCTTCAAAAATTCGTCCCACGTGTTCAGCTCGACGCTGCGGTCCTGCATGCGCTGGCGGGCCGCGGCGAGCAGGGCGGCCTGGAACTTCGTCAGGCGCTCGTGGATCGTCGCCAGGAACTGGGCCTGCGGGATGAACTCCTTGCCCTTGCCGGCCTCGGAGTCGACGCGCATCTTGACGCAGACCTGGTCCTTCTCGAGGTCCTTGGGCCCGAGCTCGACGCGGACCGGCACGCCGCGGCGCTCCCAGTCATAGAACTTCGCGCCGGGCTTCATGTCGCGGTCGTCGACGACGACCTCGAGGAAGTCGCGGTAGCGGGCGCGCGGCGGGGACATGTCGATGTCGACGAGCGCGGCGCGCAGCTTCTCGGCGGCCGCGAGCACGCGGCTGCGCTCGTCGTCGCTGCGGAAGATCGGGACGATGACGACGTGGATCGGCGCGAGGCGGGGCGGCAGCACCAGGCCGGCGTCGTCGCTGTGCGTCATGATGAGGCCGCCGATCAGGCGCGTGCTGACGCCCCACGACGTCTGCCACACGAAGTCGCGCGCGCCGGCCTGGGTCTGGAACTGGACGTTGAACGCCTTGCCGAAGTTCTGGCCGAGGTCGTGGCTGGTGCCGGCCTGCAGCGCCTTGCCGTCCTGCATCATCGCCTCGATGCAGGTGCTCTGCAGCGCGCCGGCGAACTTCTCGCTGTCGGTCTTGACGCCGCGGATCACCGGCATCGCCATGACCTCCTCGGCGAAGTCGCCGTAGACCCCGAGCATGCGCCGGACCTCGTCCTGCGCCTCCTCGTGGTTCGCGTGCGCGGTGTGGCCCTCCTGCCACAGGAACTCGGTGGTCCGCAGGAACATGCGCGTGCGCTTCTCCCAGCGCATCACGTTGGCCCACTGGTTCACGAGCAGCGGCAGGTCGCGGTAGCTGTCGATCCAGCGGGCGAAGAAGTAGCCGATCACCGTCTCGCTGGTCGGGCGCACGACGTAGGGCTCGTCGAGCTTCTCGCCGCCGGCGTGGGTGACGACCGCGAGCTCGGGCGCGAAGCCCTCGACGTGCTCGGCCTCCTTGGTGATGAAGCTCTGCGGGATCAGCAGCGGGAAGTAGGCGTTCTTGTGGCCGGTGGCCTTGAAGCGGCCGTCGAGCTCGCGCTGGATCCGCTCCCACACCGCGTAGCCGTGCGGCTTGATGACCATGCAGCCCTTGACCACCTTGGCCGGCTCGGCCATCTCCGCCTCGCGGATGACGTCCTGGTACCACTGCGGATAGTCCTCGGCCCGCGGGGTGATCTTGCCCCCGGTCTTGCCGACCTGATCCTCTTGCTCGCTGCTGGCCTTGGGCTTCATGCGCGCCGAGGATGCCGAGCGCCGGCACGCGAGGCAAGCCCCGCGACCGTGCGCGGACATAAGTCACGCCTCGCGCTACGGCGTGACGATGCCGGTCGCCGTGCGGGCCCCGGCGGTCGCGTGGGTGTAGGCGCGGCGCGGCGAGCCGAGCTCGCTGCCGACCCCGGCGTTGACCTGAAAGTAGTAGTACGCGCCCTCCTCGAGGATGCCCGCGGGGATCTGGAGGGTCGTGTCCGCGGTGCGCAGGGTCGCGACGGTGCGCCGCGAGCTCAGGATCTCGCCCCCGGCGTCGACGACGTCCTCGAGCGTGCGCACGGTGATCGTGTAGTCGTCGGGCGCGCCGAGGGCGGGCGCGGTGAAGCTGATCGTCGGCGTCAGGCCGACCGTGGTGACGGCGCTCGCCGGGGCCGGCTCGCCGTTGACGCGCAGGTCGCCGGGCGCCGTCAGCGTCGGCACCAGCGGACCGCTCACGTCGGCCAGGCGTCGATTGACGAACATGTTGACGGTGAGCAGCTCCTCGGTGTCCGCCTCCGGGTGCGACACCGTCAGGTACGCGTTGCAGACCACGGACAGCGACTCGGTGCCGACGCCGTAGGGGTTGCCGTAGCTCAGCTCGACGACGCGGTCCGCGGGCGCGACCGGGGCGCGCACGTCCTCGCAGCCGTCGGGGCAGACGTCCAGGTTGCACTCGCCGAGCTCGTCCGGCAGGCACGTCAGGTCGATGGGCACGTCGAACGGGACGTTCAGGCTGGTCAGCGACGGCGTGATGCCGATGACCGGGGCCTCGACGCCGGGCTCGATGTAGATGCTGACCGAGCAGTCCGCGCTCGACGACGCGGCGAACTTCGTCAGCTCGGCGAAGAAGGCCCCGAGGCGGAGGTCGAGCGCGACGGACTTCATCGCCACCGGGTCGAAGCTGCCGGTCGCCTGGGCGGTGCCGCCGGCGGTCATCGGCGGCATCGTCAGGGCGGCCGACTCGACCACGCGAGAGACGGTCGCGTACGACCAGGGGTCCTGCAGGTCGGGCAGGCCCGGCACGAGCTTCGTGCCAGCGAGGTGCGCGAGGCGAGGCGCGTCGCCCTTGCCGGGGTCGATCAGCGGGACGCCGGCGCGGTTGGTGAGCACGATGGCGTCGGTCCACGGCAGGGCCCAGCCGCTCAGCGCAGTCTCGCCCTCGAGCGGGGCGCCCTCGCCGTCGAAGGTCGAGATCAGGGCCCACGCGTCGGCGCCGTAGCTGTGGAGCTCGAAGCTGTCGAAGACCGTCAGCGGCTGCATGCCGTCGACGTCGAGCACGAGCGTGGCGTCGCCGAAGGCCACGTCGGGGCGCCCCGAGACCGAGGCGCCGAAGTCGAGCACGCGCAGCGCGGTGGCGGTGAAGCGCTGGACGGGCGGCGCGCCCGGGAGGACCGACGGATAGTCGACGCGCAGCAGGTACGGCGCCTCGGGCACCCCGGCGAAGCTGCGCTGCCCGGCGCCGTCGAGCTCGCTCATGAAGGTCTGGTCGCCGACGAGGATCGTCATGGCCTCGCCGTCGAGCGGGTCGAGCGGCTCCACGACCGGCTCACCGGCGGCGGGGATGAACATGTCCTCGCGGGTCACGATCACGCCGTCGAAGCCGCCGGTCGGCTCGGTCGCGCCGTCGTCGGAGCCGCCGCTGCCGCTGCCGGCGTCGTCGTCGCCGCCGCCCGGGCCGCACGCGGCGAGCGAGAGGGTGATCGCGCCGAACCAGTGATAGAGCGACGCATGGGGCATGGCGAGGAGCAGAGCAGATCGCGGCGGGCTCGACAAGCGCGGGACGGCCGCTCAGGCCGGCTGCAGCGTGATCTCGGTGATCTCGGCCGGGACGCCGAGGCGCATCGGCGGGCCCCAGTAGCCGGTGCCGACGCTGACGTAGATCATCATGTCGCCTTGGCGGTGCAGGCCGCCGACGAACGGCTGCTGCAGCCCGACGAGCAGGTTGAACGGGAAGATCTGGCCGCCGTGGGTGTGGCCCGAGAGCTGGAGGCTGACGCCGTGGCGGGCGGAAGCGTCGGCGCCTCTCGGCTGGTGCGCGAGGAGGATGACCGGGCGCGCGGGGTCGCGGCCGGCCAGCGCGCGCGCGAGGTCGGGGCCGTGGCCGGGCGCGAAGTTGCGGCCGGTCGGGTCGTCGACGCCGGCGAGGTCGATGCGCTCGCCGCCCTGCTCGAGCTCGACCCGCTCGTTGCGCAGGACGGTGACGCCGAGGCCGCGCAGGTGCTCGATCCACGCGTCGGCGCCGGAGAAGTACTCGTGGTTGCCGGTGACGAAGTAGACGCCGTGGCGCGCCCGGAGGTCGCGCAGCGGCTCGACGAACGCGCCGAGCTCGGCGACCGAGCCGTCGACGAGGTCGCCGGTGATCGCGACGAGGTCGGGCTGCAGCGCGTTGGTGCGGGCGACGAGGTCCTCGATGAAGCGGCGGCCGATCGTCGGGCCGACGTGGACGTCGCTGAGCTGGACGATGCGAAACCCGGCGAACGCGTCGGGCAGGCCGCGCAGCGCGACGGCGACCGGCTTGACGGCGACCTGGCGACTGGCGGCCCACAGCGCGTAGCCGGCCATGGCGACGCCGCCGAGGCCGACGACGCCGCCGAAGATGCGCGCGAGGAGCAGGCGCCGCGCGGGGTCGACGGGCGCGCCGGAGATGAGGTCGATGAGCCACGCGATCCCGCGCACGATGTCGGCGGGGATCAGCAGCACGAACAGAAAGAACATCAGCCCCATCCACGTGTAGAGCCCCCACATCAGCGGGCCCATCACGCGGCGAGGCACCAGACGCACCAGCAGAAACGCCGTCGGCAGCAGCAGCGCGAGCGTCACGATCACCGCCGTCAAGGCGTCGTGGTACGGCGCGGGCCAGCCGACGTCGCGCACCAGGCGGGCCCACAGGTAGTAGTGCACGGCGCCCAGCACGGAGATGAGGACGCTGAAGAAGATGGCCACCCGCGCGACGGTCATGCGGCTGTGTAGCGCACTTTCCGGCGGATTCGACGGGCGGGCGCGCCGGCGCGGCCAGGAAGGCGAACGGCGGCGCGCGCTCCCGGACGTCCCGCGCGCGAGGCGCGGCGGGTGCCGGCCTCGCGCGGGTGGTCTCGACGCTCAGAGGTTGATGTCGAGGATGTCGAGGTCGAGGTCGAGGTCGAGGCACACGTCCGCGCCGACGTAGATGTCGCCCTCGCAGAAGACCGAGCCGTCGACGTCGCAGTTCGCGTGGCACTTGGCCTCGACCTCCGCCTCGCACTGGGCGTAGGCCTGGACGCCCCAGTCGTCCTCGGCGTTGATCTCGCACCAGGCCTCCGCGCCGATGTCGCAGTCCGCGTGGCACTCGGCGTCGACCTCGATCTCACAGTCGAGGTTCAGGTCGAGGTCGAGGTCCAGGCACACGTCGAGGTCCAGGTCCAGGTCCAGGTCGCCTTCGCTGTCACCGATGCCGATGTCGATGCCGCCGAGGCCGATGTGCCCGGCCTGCGTCGGGGTCGGGGTCGAGATGGGGGCGAAGGCCATGGTGCCGGCGATGATCGAGGTGATGGTGGAGAGCATGGGAGTGGTCCTTTTTCTTCGTCGAGACGAAGCGGGAGGGGTTTTTCGCCGCCGGGAGCATTCTCAGCGGCGCGACGACTCGATGATGTCGCCGGCCGATCGACGCGGCCACGGCCCGCCGTCGAGGGGGCGAGGACGAGAGGCGGTCATGATCGGGCTGGATCGGCGAATTGCCCGCGCTCGGGGCGTGTCTGCGGCACTTTTAAAAAATCGACGAACGCCGCCGGAGCACGATAGGCGCGGCGAAGGAGCGGCGAAAATTTGTGCGATCGGCGGCCCGTGTGTGGTGATCCGTCGACAGCGATCGCGCATAAAAACTAAGTCTCATCACGCGGCGGCGCGGCCCGCGGCGCGGGCCGCCAGGTGAAAAAGTGATTTGAAGACGATAGCTTGGACGTCGCGAGGGCGGCGCGAACCGCGGAGCTTGCGGGTCCCCGGACCGCTTGTGTGTACAAAAGGCGACAGCGAGGATTTTTTCGCTGTGCCCGGCATTTAGCAACGTGATGTCATGCGAGGTATCGAGCCACCGATTGACCACAAAGCTGGCCCCGGAGGCCGCCGCGCCGCCCGTCGCGGCGCCGGGCGTCGGCTGCGCTGGCGCGCGGGGGCCCGCGATGGAAGGCGTGGGGGGTGGCTCGTCGGCGCCGCGGCGCGCCGGCGCTTGCCGGGCGCGCCCGCCGGCCCTCTACCTTGGGGCCATGAACGCCACCCAGACCACGTATGCGCTCGTCACCGGCGCCACCAGCGGCATCGGCTACGAGCTGGCGAAGCTGCTCGCCGGGAGCGGCAAGAACCTGATCCTCGTCGCGCGCCTCGAGGAGCGTCTGGAGGAGGTGCGGGCCGAGCTCGCGGGCGCGTACGGCGTCGACGTGCAGGCGTACGGCGTCGACCTGTTCGAGCGCGACGCGCCGGCCGAGGTCCACCGCCGGGTCCAGGCGGCCGGGCACGTCGTCGACGTGCTGATCAACAACGCCGGACAGGGCGTGTACGGGGCGTTCACGGAGGTCGAGCTCGCGCGCCAGCTGGCGATCGTGCAGCTCAACGTAGGCGCCCTGGTCAGCCTGACGCACCTCTTTTTAAAGGACATGCTGGCGCGCAACGACGGCAAGATCCTGCAGCTCGGCTCGCTGTTCTCGAAGATCCCGTCGCCGCTGATGGCGGTGTACGGCGCGACCAAGGCGTTCGTGCTGTCGTTCGGCGAGGCGCTGATCAACGAGCTCAAGGGCACCGGCGTGACGATGACGGTGCTGATGCCCGGCGCGACCGACACCGACTTTTTTCATAAGGCCGGGGCGGTGGCCGCGTACGTCTACGGCGAGAAGGCGCTCGCCGATCCCGCGAAGGTCGCGCGCGACGGCTACGAGGCGCTGATGTCCGGGCGCAGCTCGATCGTGTCGGGGCTGTTAAATAAAGTGCAGGCGGCGATCGCCGACCTCAGCCCGCTCACCGTCGACGCGGCGATCGCCCGGTCGCTCAACGAGATCAACGAGACGGTCGACGAGAACACCCGCAAGGAGGCGACGCACGAGCCGTCCCGGCGCGAGCGCGCGGCGCTCGAGGCCCGCGGCGAGGGCACCGGCGCGCCGTGACTCACTCCGCGACGGCGAGCACGAACTTGAGGTAGCGACCCTCGGGGAAGTGCAGCGGGGTCGGGTGGTCGGCGGGCTCCTGGCGGACCTCGAGCACCCGCAAGGCGCGCCTCGCTATGCGGGCCGACTCGCGCAGAATTTTCAAGAAGAGGTCCATGGTGACGTGGCTCGAGCACGAGGCGCAGGCGACCAGGCCGCCGGGCGTGACCTGGCGGATCGCGGCGGCGTTGAGGCGGGTGTAGGCCGACTCGGCGGCGCGCAGCGCCTGCTTGCGCGGGGCGAACGAGGGCGGGTCGACGATCACCAATTCGAACTGCTCGCGCGCCGCGGCGCAGGCGGCCAGGTGCTCGAAGGCGTCGGCCGCGACGAAGGCGTGCGCCGCGGTGTCGAGGCCGTTGGCGGCGAAGTTGTCGCGCGCGCCCTCGATCGCGCCCCTCGCGATGTCGACGCTGCTCACCCGCGTCGCGCCGCCGAGCGCCGCCGCCAGCGAGAAGCCGCCGGTGTACGAGAACAGGTTGAGCACGCGGCGACCGCGGCTCACCTGCCGGACCAGCGCCCGGTTCTCGCGCTGGTCGAGGAACAGCCCGGTCTTCTGGCCGCGCCGGACGTCGACCAGCAGGCGCATGCCGTGCTCGCGGACGTCGATGTGCACCGGCGGGTCGTCGCCGACGAGGGTGCGCGCGCGGCCGGGCCCCTGCTCGTCGTCGCCGGCCCTCGCGCCGCTGAGCCCTTTAAAAAAGATGCCGCGCGGCTCGCAGACCTCGACGAGCGCGGCGCACAGGTCGTGCAGGTGCGGCAGCCAGGCGGGGGTGTCGAGCTTGAGCACGAGGAAGCCGGCGTAGTGGTCGACGACGACGCCGGGCAGGCGGTCGCCCTCGCCGTGGAGCAGGCGGAAGGCGTCGGTGCGGCCGAGGTCGAGCGTGGCGCGGCGCAGGGCCCAGGCGTCGGCGACGCGGCGCCGCCACAGCGCGGGCCCGGCCGGCTCGTCGCGGCGGGTGGTCAGCACGCGCAGCGCGATCGGTGACTCGGCGTCGAAGATGGCCTGACCGATCGGCTTGCGACCCTG
>Ga0075163_10000438_pt1 | contig 53147 bp, 40 predicted proteins | sample JI1023141ADNA_FD_71478 | JGI IMG/M metagenome (GOLD analysis project Ga0075163, IMG submission 71478) | Wastewater effluent complex algal communities from Wisconsin, to seasonally profile nutrient transformation and Carbon sequestration -... | ecosystem: Engineered > WWTP > Effluent > Algae...
GCCGCGAGCCTCGACGGCTCGCGACCGCTCGCGGCGATCAGTAATTGTGCACGTGCTCGATGGCGTCGAGCACGCGACGTTCGTCGGGCATGTAGTGGTGCTCGAGCGTGTTCGGGAACGGCGTGTCGAAGCCGGTGACGCGCGCGATCGGCGCTTCCATGTACTCGATCGCGTTCTCGGCGATGATGGCGCTGATCTCGCCGCCGAAGCCGCAGAAGCGCGGCGCTTCGTGCACGACGACGACGCGACCAGTCATCTTCGCCGCTTCGAGGATGCCGTCCTCGTCGAGCGGCAGCAGCGTGCGCAGGTCGATGATCAACGTCTCGATGCCCTTCTCGGCCGCTTGTTCCGCCGCGCGTTGGCACACGGGGACCATCGCGCCGTAGCAGAACACGGTCACGTTGCGGCCCTCGCGCACGGTGCGCAGCGTCGACAGGTCGACCTTGTACTTGCCTTCCGGCACTTCGCCCTTCACCGCGCGGTAGAGCGCCTTGGGCTCGAGGAACAGCACCGGATCCGGATCGTCGATCGACGCGAGCAACAAGCCCTTGGCGTCGTACGGCGTGCTCGGGATCACGACCTTGAGTCCTGGGGTGTGGCAGAAGTACGCCTCGCCCGACTGACTGTGGTAGAGACCGCCGCGGATGCCGCCACCGTAAGGCGTGCGGATCACCATCGGCGCCGTGTACTGACCGCCCGAGCGATAGCGCAACTTGGCCGCTTCGCTGACGATCTGATCGAACGCCGGGAAGATGAAGTCCTGGAACTGGATCTCGCACACGGGGCGCAGACCGTTCACGGCCATGCCGACCGCGGCGCCGACGATGCCGTCCTCGCTCAAGGGCGTGTCGAAGCAGCGTTCCTCGCCGAATTCCTTGGTGAGGCCTTCGGTCGCGAGGAACACGCCACCCTTGGGGCCGACGTCCTCGCCGAAGACGACGACGTTCGGGTCGGTGCGCATCGCCGTCTTGAGGGCGTCGTTGACGGCTTGGACGAGAGTCAGAGTTGCCATGCGTGCGTTCCGGATTGCGGCCTGGGTGAGGAGCAGGTGTGCGGTGGTGCGGTGATTCGGATCGTTTCGTTTCGCGCGACGTCGCGTTCGCCGTGACGTGCGGTCGTGATCGCGAGCGGCGGTCACGGTGCGCGGACGCGACGCGGGGTGCGTCCGCGCGTCGTTCAGAGCGGGAAGGCCCCGTCGCCCGCCGACGCGTCGCCCTTGCGGCGCGCGAGGTCGAAGGCGGCTTGACCTTGCTTGCGGATGTGCGCGGGCACCTCGGCGTACACGTCGCTGAAGATCGTCTCGAGCGCGGGGCGCGGCGTGGCCTCGGCCGTCTTCGCGGCCTGGTTCACCTCTTCCATCGCGTCCTCGTAGATCTTCGTGCGCAGCGCCTCGGTCCAGAGCTTCTTCTTCTTGAGGAACTTCTCGAAGCGCGCGACCGGGTCCTTCTTCTCCCACTCCGCGACCATTTCCTTGGGCACGTAGCGCGTGGGATCGTCGCTCGTCGAGTGTCCGCCCATGCGGAACGTCTTGGCTTCGATCAACGTCGGACCACCACCCTTGCGCGCGCGCTCGCACGCTTCGAGCGTCGCCTTGCGCACCGCGAGCAGGTCGTTGCCGTCGACCAGGATGCCCGGCATCCCGTAGGCCTTGGCCTTGACCGCGTAACTCTCGCTGGCCGTCTGCTTCTCGCTCGGGCAGCTGATGGCCCACTGGTTGTTCTGGCACAAGAACACGACCGGCGCCTTCCACACCGCGGCGAAGTTCATGCCGGAGTGGAAGCCCAGGCTCGACGTGCCGCCGTCGCCGAAGCTCGTCAACACGACGTGCTTTTCCTTGCGCATCTTGATCGCGTACGCGGCGCCCACGGCCTGCACGATGTGCGTGCCGATCGGCGAGCTGATCGAGAAGAAGCGGATGGGCTTCTCGAAGCTGAAGTGCACGGGCATCTGCCGACCTTTGGCGGTGTCGGCGGCGTTGCCGTACATGTTGTGCATCATCTCGACGGGCTGGATGCCGTGGTACAGCGCCATCCCGAAGTCGCGGTAGCTCGGGAAGATCCAGTCCGTCTTCTTGAGCGCCGCCGCCGCGCCGACTTGCGTGGCCTCGACGCCCTTGTTCGGGATCGAGAAGCCGATGCGACCCGAGCGCTGCAGCTTCATGCACGTGTCGTCGAACGCGCGCACCTTCAGCATCGTCGTGTAGCAGTGCAGCAGCTCGGCGTCGCTCATCTTGGGATCGTACCCCTTGACGGCGCCGTCGGACTCGATGACGGAGAGGAGCTCAGATGCGGTCATGTTGGTTGTCCACTGAGGTTCGCTGCGCGCGGCGCTCGCGCACGAGGCGCGCCGCGAAGAACTCGCCGGCCTTGTAGCTCGAACGCACGAGCGGTCCCGACGCGACGTAGGAGAACCCCATCGCTCGGCCCAGGCGGTCGTACTCGTCGAATCGTTCCGGCGTCACGTATTCGCGGACCGGAGCGTGCTTTTGCGTGGGTCGCAGGTACTGACCCAGCGTGAGGAAGTCGACGCCCGCGTCGCGCAGGCGCTGCATGGACTCGACCAGCTCGTCGTGCGTCTCGCCCAGGCCCAACATGATCGAGCTCTTGGTGAAGACGTCCGGTACGAGGCGCTTGGCGCCGCGCAAGGTCTCGAGCGAGCGCTCGAACGAGCAACGCGGGTCGCGGATCTTGCGCTGCAGGCGCGACACGACCTCGACGTTGTGCGCCAACACGTCCGGGCGGGCGCTCATCAGCGTCTCGAGGTCACGGCCCTGATAGTCGGGGATCAACGTCTCGATCACCGTGCGCGGGCTCCTCGCCCGGATCTCGGCGATGCACTTCGCGTAGTGGGCCGATCCACCGTCGGGCAGGTCGTCGCGGTCGACGCTCGTGACCACGACGTACCCCAGGTTCATGCCCGCGACCGCGATGCCGACGTGCGCCGGCTCGTCGGGGTTCGGCGGGGGCGCCGAGAGCACCGTCTTGACGGCGCAGAAGCGACAGCGGCGCGTGCACTCGTCGCCCAGGACCATCAAGGTCATGGTGGCGTGCTCGCCCTTCCAGCACTCCCCGATGTTGGGGCAGCGCGCCTCCTCGCAGACGGTGTGGAGCTTCAGCTCGCGCGCCAGCGTCTTGAGCTTGGCGTACCCCTCGCCGCCGGGCAGCGGGACCTTGAGCCAGGACGGCTTGGGCTCGCGCTTCTCCCGGGCCCGCGGACTGGCCGTCGGCACGGGGGTTCCCCCCTCGCTCGGCGGGTTTTCGGGCGTCCGGGGGAGGGCCTGGGGATCCATGGTCGGGCCGAGAGTTCGGGCCAGAAAGATAGCAAAGCGCTTCCCGACCGGCACCTGCGGCACCGCGAAGGGCCGTTTCGGCTCCGGAAGGGCGATCGCGAGGGCCTCGGGCCCTCGGCTCGGGCGAACCCGGGCGCGTCGCGCGCTCGAACCCGCGTCAGCGCGGCGCGGGCGGTTCCGGCGCGGGATTCGGGGCCGGCGTGGGCGGCGTCGGCGGGTCCTGCTTCCCCTCGCGCGGCTTCCACGAACGCGCCGCGGCCCGGACGCGCGGCAGCATCTCGCCCTCGAAGATCGACGACCCGACGGTTTGGAGCACGACATAGCCGTCCTCGCGCACCACGATCACCTGGTGGACGAAGTTCGGCTCCTTCGACACCGTGTCCTTGGCCGAAGCGAGGATCTCCCACGCGTCGTGCCCCGCGATCGTCAAGGCCGCCGACTCGCGGATCACGACGTCGGTGCAACCGCTCGTCTTCTGAACGCGCTTCTCGGCCATCGACTTCAACTCGCCGGCCGGGACGACACCGCCGACCAAGTTCCCGAGGGTCCACTCGGGCGCGGCCGGTTCCTCCGACGGCAGGTGCCCGTCGACGTTGAAGATCAGGTACTTCTGCAGTCGCCCCGCGTACCGCAGGCCGACGGGAGGCTCGACGGTGAACGGCAGCTCGGCCAGCGGATCCACGGGCAGGTTCGGATCCCACTGCGCGCTCACGACGGCGCGGCGCAGCGTCTCGGCCCACTTGGGCGCGTCGGCCAACTTGCACATGCCCATGATCTGGATGGTCGTGTTCGCGTCGCCGGTGACGCCGACCCACTTGAGGTAGTCGTCGTCCTTGAAGCGGTGCGTGAGCCGCAAGAGCATCCCGTCGTGCCCGGCGACGGTCGTGGTCTCGCGCGAGACGACGGTCATGCCCTGCTTGCGCAGCACTTCGTCGTCGGAGAAGCGTCGCGCGGTCTGCTTGTACGGGACGCTGTTCATCTCGCTGACGAGGATCGAGACGCTCGCTCCGGGCAGCGAGAAGCCGGTGCTGGCGGCTTCGGGCACGAAACCCTCGGGGCGCAGCACCCGCACGTGGGTGCCGGGGACTTGGACGAGGTCCTTGTCGGCCGTCGGAGTCGGAGCCGGCGTCGGGGTCGGCGTGGGTGCCGGGGTCGGAGTCGGAGTCGGCGCGGGCGCGGGATTCGGGCGGGGAGCGGGCGGATCCTGGGCGAACGACCCCAGGGCTCCGACGGACACCACGAGGAAGGCGAGAGCGAACTTCATGCGCAGAATCCTAGCGCAATCGTGTCGACACAGCGTCGACACAGCTCGACATGACGTCGGCCGGACGTCCGCCGGACGTCGACCGGACGTCGGTGCGCCGCGACTACCGCCGCGTCGCGCCGTCTCCGCATCCCCTCGCCTGACCGGTTCACGACCGGCGCGCGGGGCGTCACTCCTTCAACACCATGTCGATGACGAGCACCGAGGCGAGGATCAGAGGACGCGCGGGGTGATCCTGCGGTACGTCCGGACGGATCTCGAGCACGTAGTCGTCGGCGCTCGTGAAGAGCTCCTTGCCCATGCCGCCCCACTTCTTCGTCACACGAGCGAGTTCGCGCTCGCCGGCCTTGAAGCTGAACTCCCAGCTCGTCCACTTGCCTTGCAGCGTGCACACGGGACGGTTGTCGGCGTCGAACACCTCGAATTTGCCGCCGATCGAGAAGAACTTCTGCTGGAAGCCGCCCAAGCGCTTGCCCGCGCCGTCGAAGATGTCGACCTTCGAGAGGAAGATCGACACGCCGCGTTTCACCTCGAGCACCGTCCGCCCGTTCGAGGTCACGACGATGTGAAAGGGCGTCGCGCGCTTGTAGTCGGTGAAGCGGAAGATCTTGGTGAACGCGCCCAGGCCCGGTTCGCGGCACTCGAGGAGCTTCTCGCGCGTCGTCGGATCGAGCACGTCGTACTCGTTGGCGGCCTTGAAGATGCCGACGTGTTCCTTGACGAAATAGGCGTTGCGGTTGAGGACGGGATCCATGGGCGACTCTCTCCGGAGCGGACAGGGGACGACGGTGTGCGACGAGCGCGCGACATCCTGAGAATCGGCCACGGCCAGGACAAGTGTCCTGCGTGGGTGGATCAGGGCACGACGAGGCGAGCCGTGCCGCCGTCCTCGATCGTGATCGTCGTCTTGTACGAATCGCGGATCGGCACCGTGCGACGACGGCGTGGATCGGGCGCGTTCTCGTCGGGACGCTCGAACGAGATGGTCGCTTCGTACGTGTCGGCGGGGAACTCGCCCAACTCGACGATCGGGCCGGTCCAGTCTCTTCCGTAGAAGCGGTTCGGGGGCTTGGTCGCGTACGCACGAGCGTGCAGGGAAGGCTGTCCTTGCCGCGCCAACGTGACGGACAAGACCCATGCGGGCTGCGGCTTCGACAAGGACTCCGGCAGTTCGAGCGTCAACGAACCGGAACGGATCTCGATCGTGCGTTCGAGCGTCGCGCCGGCGACCGCGTCGAGGTTCGGCAGGGTGGCGAGCGGCGGACCTTCGTCGGAACCGACGACGACGAGGTCGAAGTGCGAGCCGCCTTCCACCTCGAGCTGAGCCCGACCTTCGGCGTCGGTCTTGGGCGACGATCGCGTGAAACTGCGGCTCGACCAGTCGCCCGGAGGGTGCAGCTCGCCCCGAACCGTGAGAGCCGCGGCCGGTTTGCCGGCGCGCATCACACGCACTCGCACCGTGGCCGGCTCGAACGCGGCCGTGTCGATCGTCAGCTCGCGCACCTCGCCCTCGGCCAGTTCGACGTCGATCGCGTGCGGTGAGCGCGGAGTCGACACGTAACCGAACTCCCCCGGCCGGTTCCAGTTCAGCACGTGCGTGCCCGCGGTCAGGCCCGTCAGCTGGAACGAGCCGTCTGCCAGCGCGATCGTGACCTCGTGATTCCCGTGTCCCTCCAGTCGAACCGTGTAGCCGATCGGGCTGGTTCCCACCGGAGTCAGCAGGCGGCCACGGATCACGGCTTCCGCCGACACCACCAGATCGCCCAACTCCGCGACGCCGTTCTTGGGCACGGTCAGCATGCGCCACGACTTCTTCGCGACGCCCGGCGCTTCGACGGTCAATGCATAGGTGCCTTGCGCCAAGCCGCCGAACACGAACGTCCCGTCGGCTCCCGTCGCCGAGCTCTGCACGCGCCCGGCCACGTCACCGACGTCGTTGACGATGTTGGTCCCGGACGCGCCCAACCATTCGTGGGGTGTCCCCTCCTTCGTCAGCGTTTCGCGCTGCACGGCGACGGTGGCGTTCGCGATCGGCGTGCCGGCGCGAACGACCCGCCCGCGCATCGAGGATTCGCGGTTCAACGAGATCGTGGCCGTGTCGGCCGACCCGGGATCGAGGACGATGTTCCCCTCGAACGGTGCGTACCCCGGCGCGCGCACCGCCACGTCGTGCTTGGATGCAGAGGCCGGCAACGTCGCGACGCCACCGGGATGCTCCGCCACCTCGAACCCGCGGGTGAATCGGGATCGCGTCATGTTCGGCGGCAACTTCTCGTCGAGGGCGATCCCGAAGGACTCGATCGGCACCAACTTCTCGGCGTCGACCACGCGGAAGGTCAGCTGCGCGTTCCGCGTCAGCACGATGCGCACGTCCTTGCGCCCCGGCTCGAACGTGCAGTCCGCCTTGCCGGGACGTCCACCCCACGGCTCGAACTCCTTCGCGCGCGTGATCTCGAACGAGTACGGCTCGGTCTGCGGCAGGTAGACCGTGAACGTGCCGTCGTCGCGCGTCGTCGCTCCGGCGCCCGAGCCGCTCTCTTGCGGCCAACCCCAGAGGCGGACTTTGGCCGCGGGTTTCCCGTCCTGGTCGACGACGATGCCGCTGATTTCGGCCGCGCGCGCGAGCACGACGTCGTCGACGGCCACCGTCTCTCCGACACGCACCTCGACGGGATTGTCCTTCGACGAGACCCAACCTTCCTTCTTGACCTCGAACACGGTCTTGCCGGGCGCGAGGTGCCCCAGCACGAATCGACCCGACTCGTCGACCACGGAACTCGAGTAGCGACGCGCGTTGGGTCCGCTCGAGGCCCCGACGACGGCGCCGGCCGCCGACGCGCCCTCGACCGTGCGAACGCGTCCACGGATCGCGCCGCAGTTCGCGAGCACGAGGTCCCCGACCTCGTTGTCGCCTTCGACGAGGCGCGGTTGGTTGCGACCGCCCGCGGGACCGAAATTGAGCTCACCGAGCGTGAAGTAGTCGGAGGGCGTCGCCGACAGCGCGACCCAATCCGCCGTGGGCAACGGCGCCTCGAACACGAACGTGCCGTCGGCTCCCGACTTCGTGCTCAACATCTCGCGCGATCGACCGTCTCGTTCGACCGCGGGCAGACGCTCGATCGTCGACCAGGGCCCGCCCACCGAATAGAGCGAGAGCTCGACGTCGGTTATCGGGCGAGAGTCCTCGGTCGTCACGCGTCCGCGAACGCGGCACCGCGGACCGACGGCGAGCGTCGTGGGCGTCGCGGGTCCGACGATCGCGTCGGCGACCTTGGGCGCTTCCGCGACCGCCGCGCGATCGGACGCGAGTGCCGTTCCGGTTGCGTCGAGCGAGGCGGACTCCGCGGGCGACTCGGCCTGCGCCGCGCGTTCGACGGACGACGCGCCCGCGTCGCGCGCGCGACCGAACCACCACAGCGACACCAGCACCGCGAGCGCCAAGGCGATCGAAAGAGACAGGACGCGCATGCAAGCTCTCCTCGAGAACGGGAAGGATCTCGCTCGGCATCATGCTCCCGACCCGTGTGCGCGGCAAGGTGCGGAGGCCGTGATCACGACGAGGTATCCGGGAGAGCGACATCGCCGACGTCGCTCGGAACGAAGGCCGTCGACGACCTCTCGAACGTGCAGCCCGCGAGGTCGATGCGGGGTTCGCGATCAACGCGCGGCGCGAACGCCCACGCGCGTGCGCAGCCAGGGCGACACGACGAGTTCGGCGGGCGTGACCTGACCGTCGCCGTCGAGATCCCAACGCTCGCGGAATCCGTCGGACGTGACGTCGACCCCGGCGCCGATCAGGACGCGACAGCGCAAGTCGAGCTCGGCGAAGTCCACGACGCCGTTGCCGTCGTCGTCCATGTCGTCGAGCAAGTCGGGGCGTCGTTCGAGCTCGCGCCGCGAGAGCCTGCGGTCGCCGTCCGTGTCGAACCGACCCAGGACCACGTCGTTCTTCGCGATCGGCGAGAGCTTCGTGCGGTACACGCGACGGCTGGGCCACTCCGTGCCGGCCGCGCCGCGCGCCGAGCGCGCCGCCTTGCTGCCGCGCGGCACGGGCAACTGCACGAATCCGTCCTCGTCGGCGTCGAGCGCGCGCCAATCCGCATCGGACAGCCGCAGCTCCGTCGGCGTCACCCGACCGTTGCCGTCGACGTCGAACGACGCGAACACGAGGCGTGCGAGCTCGTCTCCGTAGCGGATGCGACGCGCATCGCCGGGCTGTCGCGACAACTCGTGCGTGTTCAACGAACGGTCGCCGTCGAGGTCCAACGCGGCGAACCAGGCCGATTCCGTCTCGGCGCGAGTGAGGCGCGCGTCCTCGTCCTTGTCGAAGCGCACCGGGTCGACGAGGTCCAAGAGACGCGCGAGGTCGCCGTCGGGATCGACGCGCGTGGCGCGGTAGAGAGGTCCTTCCGGTGCCATCCCCGTCCCGCGCACCTCGGCGGGCAACGAACGACTCCACAGGGCGAATTCGGTCAGCGAGATGCGTCCGTCGCCGCTCGTGTCGGCCTCGCGCATCGCACCGGAAGCCTCCGTCGCGTCGACGAAACCCGAACGATCGGCGTCGAGGCGCGCGAACTCGGCGCGCGCGGGTCCCAGCTTCCACGCCAACTTCGACGCGCCGCCGAGCAGCCCCAGCGCGTCGGCGCCGACCGACAGGACGCGGTCGATCTCGGGGAGCAGCAACCAGCGCGAACCTTCGTGACTCACGTCCTTCAACCGCCGTCCGCGCTCGTCGAGCATGCGGTCGAGCGGGAAGCTCTCGACGGCGATCACGTACGCGTCGCGCATGGCCGGCAGGGCCCCCAGCTGATTCGGCTGCGCCGACACGGAGGCGTCCGTGGCGTAGACGCCTTGCGTGCCGCACGTGAAGAGCACCGTCTGCAGGAACGGCGCGTTGTAGAACGAGGCCAACGTGAGGCTCTCGCTCGAATCCCCCGCGTTGACGGTGCCCACGCGCTTGGGGCGCGTCGGATCGGTGACGTCCATCACGATCACCGTCGAGATCGGCTGGTTCGCGGTCGGTCGCTCGGCGACCAGGTAGACGTAGTCGCGCTCGGTCGTGCGCGTGCCGCCCTGCAACTGCGCCAGGTCGACGTGACTCGCCATCGCCATGCCGCGCCACTCGCCGTCGGTGGAGGGCGGTTGCGTGCGCCCCGGTCGCGGCGCCGGCGGATGGAGCTTCACGGGCCGCGTCGGTTCCGTCACGTCGACCAGGATCAGCCCGCGCGTCTCGTCGAGGACCGCGCACACGTTGCGCGCCGTCGTCCGCTCGTCGAGCGTCGTCTCGACGCCTTCACGAGACTTGCGCGCGCGCGGTCGACTGTACTGGAACAGCGTCGAGACCGCGATCGCCGTGGGCGCGCGCCCTTCGTCGTCGAGGAGGTCGAGACCACCCACGACGCGTGGCGCGATCGGCGCGCGCACGTCGACGATCGCCAGTCCGCCCGCGCCGTCGGCCACGTAGGCCCAGGGCCACTGCACGCTCACCGCGCGCGCATCCAACATCGGCACGAGCCCTTCGAGTCGTGGTGCGCGCGGTTCGGACACGTCGTAGATGCGCAATCCGCCGCGTCCGTCGGCCACGTACAGCCGATCCCCGCGCAATTGCATGCCTTGCGGACCGACGGAGGACACGAAGGCCACGCGACGCGGTTCTTCCGGCCGGCTCACGTCGACGACGTGGATGCCGCGCCCGCCTTCGCCCGCGAACAACTCGGTCGCGAACCCCTGCAGCGGATCCGAACGGATCTCGAGGCACGTGACGTCGGGCTGCACCCACTTGGCGAGCGGCATCGACGAAGCCAGCTGAGCGCGATCGAGCGCGACCACCTCGACGCCGCGTCGGTCGGCCACGAACGCCAGCTGGCGAGCCAGTTGGAAGTTGACCGAGCCGAGTCCCCACGTCGTCGACGTGCGGTGGCATTCGACGCACGCGCGCGCCGTCTTGCGCGTCGTGTGCATCTGGTGATGGATCATGGTCATCCCCGACAGGCCGGCCGCCGTCACGGGCAGCGCCTGGTCGATCACGCGTTCGCCACGCGCGTCCGTGACGCTGCCCATCGTCGAGAAGCCCGTCAGGTACGGTTCGACGCGGCCATCCTCGTCGAGACCGGCGTAGAAGCTCTTCCACGTCGCGAACACCTTCTCCTGGGTCGTGACGCGCCCCGGAGTGCGACGGCCGGTCAGGAGGTCGAGTTGCGAGAGCGATTCGTTGCGGTCGAAGTGGAAGCCCAGGAAATTCGGGTTCCACGCCGCGTGACACGTCGTGCACTCGACCTTGCCGTGCGCGGACGTCATCGCGGCCTTGGCGCGCGGATTGAAGCGCGGATTCGCGGGGTCGAGGACGTCGACGAGTTGCACGACGGGGTGGTCGTCGCCCGTGACCTTGCTGCGCAGCACGACGCGGTCGCCCTCGCGACGCACGTTGGTGATCGCGTCGCCGTTCTCGGTGAGGAGGGTCGCGCGGGAGTCGAACGTGCCGTGACAACCGCTGCAGGTGATCTCGACTTGGTGCTCCATGTTGCCGTGGAGTCGGCCGTCCCCCATCACGTCGTCGGTCGTGTGGCAGTCGATGCAGTGCATCCCGCGCTCGTGGTGCACGTCGGGCGGGTTCACCGCGGGATCGGACATGTAGAACTGACGGTTGAGGAGCTCCTTGGTCGTGCCGCCGATGTCGGGACCTCCCGGAGCGCCGGGAGGCAGCTGCGCGAGACCACGGAAGTTCGTGCCGATCGACGCGTCGCCGTAGTGACAGCTCGTGCACGTCCGCGTGGTGGGCGAGCGCGTCATCGAGTGCACGCGCGCGTGACCGGGCTCCGTGCGCCGCGCGACCTTGTCGGCGCTCTGGGACAGACCGTCGAGCGCGTACTCGACGTGGCAGGCGGCGCAGCCCTCGCCGCGGTAGTCGCCGTCGAACCCCACGCGTCCGCGCACGGCGCGACCGACGGAGTACAGATGGCACTGCAGACATTCCTTGCGCGCGAGATCGGTGTAATGCGCCGCCAAGACGTCGCTCCCGCGGCGATCGTCGAACGGCGGCACCTGGCGGAAGGACGTGTACGCGGTGTCCGAGCCCTTGGGCGCGTCGACGGGAAACACCGAGAACACGGATCCTCGCTTCTCGAGCACGCCGGCTTCGTAGTAACCGTCCGACAGGTGTCCGGCCGTCGTGCCGTGCAAGCTGGCCCGCAGGTGTTCCACCATCTTCGCGTGGCACCGGCCGCACGTCGTCGGTGCGACGCGCAGGTCCATCGGGTTCACGAACCGACGCCAAGCCAAGTCCTCGTCCTCTGGCGCGACGCGCTCGTCGGGAGACTCGGTACGCGTGGACGCGACGTGCGCTCGGGCCTTGGAGCGCGCTTCCGCATCGCCGCCGTGGCAATCGACGCACGACAAGTCGGCTTCGGGGTGCATGGCCTCGATGCCGACGTGACATGCGAGGCAGCCGCTCGTCGCGGGCGCTCGAGTGTCCTGCGCGGACGACGGGGCGCTACGGCTCAAGGCGTGGGCCGCGATCAGGAACGCCGTCGCCGACGCCAGGATGACGGCGCGCATCATGAGTTCAGGCGTACAGCGACGGCAGCACCTTGCCGTTCGCGTGGCGCGCCTTCGCACCGAGCAGGTCGCAGACGGTCGGCGCGACGTCGATCACCATCACGTCGTCCTTCACGACCGCGCCGCGTCGGAAATCCGGGCCCCAAGCCAGGCACGACACGTAGTTCAAGTCCTCGCTCCCGTCGCCGTGATCGAGACCGCGTCGAGCGTTGAGGTCTCGATCGCGGCCGAACTCGGGGCACACGAGGAACGAGGTGGTCGAGGCCAACTCGGGATCGTTCTTCACGGCGGTCCACAGATCGCCGATCGCCGCGTCGTTGCGGCGGACGACTTCCACGTAGCCGTTGTACGAACCGTGCGCCACGTCCGCGTTCTGCAGGACGACGGCCGTCAACTTGGGACGGAAGAGCGTCACGAGGTTGCGCGCCAGACGCAGGGCCTTCCCGTCGGCGGCGTTGGCGCCGGTCAGGTCACTCGTGCCGCGGTTGAGCTCCTGCAGCAGGTAGCTCTCCACCTGCGCGGCGCTCTCGGCCGTGTTCGTGCGCCCGTCCGCGCCGCGCGGTGCGGCCAGCGCTCCGCGCAACCGCCGGTACAGATCGCGCTCCTTGTCGGGCATCTCCTTGGGGCGCCCCCACGCGTCGAGCAACGACTTGAACTCGCGGTTGAAGATGCCGTCGCCGTCGAGCGTGTTCGCGCCGTAGCGCGCTCCGTACTCCGGATGGAGGCCGTAGGCGTAGTTCACTTGCTGCTCTCCGCCGGCGGTCGTGATCCACACGTCGCCCGCCGAGAGCCCCAGGTCCTTGCGTACGTACTCGAACACCGTGGGTTCGCTGCCGCGCGCGTTCTCGCGGATGCCACGCGGCTCGCTCTGCCCGGTGAACATCGACAAGGCCGCGCCGAAGTGGCCCAGGTTCGACGTGCGCGCGCGCGTGAACAACACGCCTTCCGCGGCCATCGCCTTCAAGACGGGCACGTTGGCGTCCGAACCGAACGTCTCGCGCGAGCGTACCCCGCCCGCGAACGCGATCAGCACGACGCGCTTCGTCTTGCGCGTGGTCCCGCCCGGCGCCGCCTGGGCGGCGCTTGGCCACGCGGACCACGCGGCCGCGCCCAACGCGGCGGCCGCGGCCGTGGACTTCAGGAATTCGCGTCGGTGCAGGTGTGTCATGGAGTCCCCTCAGTACGACTGGTACTCGGCGCTCGAGAGCAACGCGCACAGGATCGTCTGGACACGACAGTGCGGCTCGTTCCAACCGGCGACGAACGCGGCGGATTCCACATCGGACGGCGGACGACCGAACAGGCGCTCGAACTCGCCGCCGATCCACGCCGCGGGATCGCGGATGCTCTCACGCTTGGGCAACGCGACCTTGCCGGAGTCGAGCATCATCCGCACGAGAACGGAGCGCAGGGGAGCCGGATCCGACAGTCCGTCCAGAGCCTGCCGCATCGGCTCGGACTCCTCGTCCGTCGGCAGGCGGTCCATCAAGTCGACGAACAACCCGCGCACGAAGAGGCGATTCGAAACCGGTACCCGCGCTTCGACTCGCGCCCGATAGGCGTCCGAGAGGACCCACCGCCGCACCAACGCGCGGTACGCGTTGGGATCCCGGCCGAACTCGCCCGCGGCCTGATTCCATTCGGCGGAGTCCGGACGCTTGTGCACGAGCCGCTCGTACTCGCGACCCACGAAGTGCTTGGCGAACGCCTTGCTCTCGACCGCGATGCGCACGACGTCCGCTTGGGAACTGCCGTCGTTCCCGAGGAAACGTCCCGGGTTGCCGTCGTAGACCTTCTTGCCGATGTCGAGCTCGCGCGTGTTCTTCTGCACCTCGAGCCCCGTGAGCTGCTCCATCACCACGGTCACGAACGTGTCGGCGCCGGGATTGCGCTGGTCGAAGCTGGTCGAGAGCGCGACACGGTGGATCGCGACGCGTGGATCGAGCTTGCCGGCCGCGAGTTCGTCGGGGATCGCGAGAACGCGTTCGGATTGCGGTCGGAAGTTCCCGACGAGCAAGAAGTAGTAGAGCTGCTCCTCGAACCAGCGCTGCCAGAACTCGCGCGAGGCGAGCATGTCGTCGACGACCTCGGCCACGGGCCGTCCCACGGATCGGGCCCTCTCGGCCGCGAGCGGCGGCCGCCCCAACAGGTCCATGTGCAGGCTGCGCGCCACGCGCGCGTCGGTGCGCCACTCGGGCACGGCGTTCGTTCGATCGCCCTGCGCACGAACGGCGGGCGTGATTCCGAAGGCCCACGCCGCGAGGAGGACCGCGACCTTGCCGAGCGAGATCTTCATCGTCGACGAGGATACCCCTTCCGAGGCGGCCGAGTTTCTCTTCACGCGGTCATTCGAGTGGCCTCGAAACGTGGAGGGGCTTCGAAACGGACAGGGGCGCCGACCTCTCGGTCTGGACGCCCCCGGCCACTTCGTTCGGATCCTCGGGTCCGAGGAACACGGTTCAGTTCAGGAAGGGATCGATCTGCTTGCGCAGCTTGGGAGTCCGCATCTTCGAGATCGCCCGGACCTGGATTTGTCGCACGCGCTCGAGGCTGACACCCAGCTTGTCGGCCACTTCCGCCAGCGTGTGCTCCCGCTCGTCGCCGATGCCGAAGCGCATGCTGAGGACGAAGCGCTCGCGTTCGCTCAGTCGATCGAGGGCATCGTGGATCCCCTCTTCGAGCGAGCTGTCCTCCAGCGCGGGGGTGTAGGGGTCCCCGTCGCTCTTCGAGATCACGTCGCGCAGGCTGACCGAGTCGTCGTCGTCCCCGAAGGTCGCGTCCATCGAGTGCGTCGAACGCGCGGCGGTCAAGGCCGACTCGACCAGGTTCACGCCCAGCCCCGATTCCTTCGCGATCGCTTCCACGCTCGCGTTGGGATCGCGCAGGCGCTCGATGGCCTGCTGGATGTGCTTCATCGCCTTCTGGAGGTACACCGGCACGCGGACCGTGCTACCGAAGTTGTAGAGGTAGCTGCGGAAGGCTTGGTTGAGCCAGTGGACCGCGTACGTGCGGAACAGGAGACCGCGCTTCCAGTCGAAGCCGTCCACCGCTCGGTACAGCGCGGCCGAACCTTCTTGGATCAAGTCGAGGCGGCTGGCGCTGGTGTGCGAATAGCGTTCGACGTTGATCAAGACCAAGTAGAGGTTGCGCTCCACCATCTCCGTCCGGAGCGCGTGCAGCTCGCTCCAACGGCGGCAGACGCGCGCGGGCATGCCGCAGTCGACACCGTGGCCCGAGACCAGGGCGGCCGGGTTCACGTGGACCCCGTTCTCGAGGTCGCTCGGGGTCATCCCGGCGTCCTCCAGAGCGCGGTCGAGCCGAATGCGCGCCAGCTCGATGCGGCGAGCGAGGCGGGCTTCCTCTTCACGGTCGAGGGTCAGGATCTCGTCGACCTCCGTGCGGAGTTGGTTCTCGACCGAGTTGCGGTGCGTGGTGCGCGGCAAGGTGCCCGTGCGGTGCCACTTCCGGGGATCCGAGATCTCGAGGTTCACGCCGCGCTTGTCGAGCTTGGCGGCGTAGTCGCGGGCCTCCGCTTCGAAGGTTTCCGGATTCTGGGCCAAGCGGTCCAGAACCAGGTCGATCTCGGCGTGGGTGATGTTCTTGCCCTTCATGTGAGTCCACCTCCGGAGGCGCTGGCTGCGGGCCCAGAGACCTCGTTGATTCGAGTCGGCTTATCGAACCCTGGCTCGGAACGGGGAGCGGTGAGAGAACCGCGCCAGGGATGTCTCTCCGGCGTCGCCGCCCCGGCCCCTGCCACCGGTTCTCGGCATCCATGTCTCACTACGCACGAGCCGCAGTGGACTGACGTAATCGTCGCGCGAATTCTGTCGTTCTTTCGATGACAGGATGGTTCGGCGACGAAGCATGCGCGCCCCTATTAGCAAGGCTCGGGCCCCGACCTCGGGCGCCCCGATCTCCCCTTGCACCACGCACCGAAACCGCTGCGAAGACGACACTTCCGCGTTCGTAAGGAGACGGTGGTGCGACCGGACGCGCGCGGCGCGACCTCGCGGACAGGCCACCTCGACAGAGATAGCGCACACCCGCCGCCTTTTCGGCAGGCAGAGAGCACGGAAGTGCCTGCATTCGCGCCGGTAACCAAGCCCCCACGGCCCCACCGCCCTCTGGAAAGTCGATGAGCGCCTCCTCACGCTCGTGCACATGAATCAGCCCCCTTCTTCCCCCGCTCGTCGTGGCCTCATCCTCGCCCTCGTCTGGCTCGCGTTCGCTCCGCTCCTCCACGCCGCCGATCGATACCTGCGCGTCGAGTGGCGCCAGGTGACGTTCGAAGGCGAGGGTCCGCGACTGCCGATGCGGTCGTTCGCTCCCGGTTCTCGTGGAGTCACGGGACCCGTCGCCGAGCCCTACGTGATCCTCGACGGTGAGGGGGAGGTGTTCCTCCACATGTCGTCCTCGGAGCCCTGGTGGTTCACCGGAGGCGAGATCGAGTCGATCTCGATCCGGACGTCCGCGGCCGATCCGATCCGCGGCCGCGTGTTCGTTCCGGACCGGGACACCCACGCGATCCGCGGGTACCGGTTCGAGATCCCGACCGGCGCCGAGAAACCGGACGGCGCGGCGAACTTCCACGCGGACGAGGAAGCGCACTACGTCCGCATGTTGAATCGCAACGTGCCGGGGGCCGCGTGGTTCCGGTTCCGTCGCGACGAAGCCCGCCGTGTGCTCGGAGCTCCGCTCACCGACGAGGCGAACCGCGCCTTCGCCCGCACCGCGGCCGATCCGCTCGACCTGTTCTCGGGTTCGCGCGCGGTGGCGGAGAACTTGGACCTCGACCGGACCTTGCGCGCGAGTTCCGCGGAGGAAGCGACGGTGCCCGTCGATTCGATCACCGGCGTCACGACGCGCGCGATGGACTGGAAGTCGATGGTGAAGGAGCTGAAGCCGGAACTCGACCCGCTCGCCAAGTACGTGCCGGGCGACCTGCACGCGGTGTTCTTCCCGTCCTTCGGCGCCCTCACGCAAGTGCTCGACGAGGTCGACGCGCGCGGCACGCAGCTCCTCGACTACTTCGGCGCCTCGACCGAGGACCACGGCGCGAAGGAACGGTACCAGCGGCAGATGTGCTTGCCGTTCTCGACGTTGGGCCGACTCCTCGGTCCTCAGGTGGTGTCGACGGTGGCACTGACCGGGTCGGACCCCTTCGTGTTGGGTGGCAGCGACGTCGTGATGCTCTTCGAGTGCAAGGAGCCCGCGATCCTCGAGACCTTCCTGGGTGCGAGGCACAAGGACGCGGTCCAGAACGGTGCGACGCGCGTCGAAGGCGAGGTGCCCGGCGCCCACTACACGGGTGTCCTCACGTCCGATCGACTCGTGTCCTCGTACGTCGCGCGCTTTGGCGACACGGTGGTCGTGACGAACTCGTTTCCGGCGCTGGCGCGCGTGGCGATGACGGCCGTCGATGCGACGAAGTCGATGCTGGCCGTCGACGAGTACGTGTGGTTCCGCGACCGCTATCGCCGCGGGGCGGACGGCGAGAGCGCCCTGTTGGTGCTGCCCGACGCGGCCATCCGACGCTGGGCCGGACCGCGTTCGCGCATCGGCGATGCACGTCGTCTGCGCGTGGCGGCGGTGATGGCCGACGTGCAGGCTCGTCACGTCGAGGCGCTGATGGCGGGCAGCCTGACTCCGGGTTCGTCCGCGGCCGACCCGAGCGTCGCCGCCAGCGCCGACTTCGTGTGGACGCGACACGGCGTGCATTCCCCCGTGTGGGGCAACCTCGGCTTTCTGACTCCGATCGGCGAGTTGGACGTCGACCGCGTCACGGTGTCGGAGAAGGTGGCCTACGAGAACTTCCGCGACACGTTCCAGCAGCGCTGGCGCGTGTTCGATCCGATCGCCGTGCGCTTCTCGGTACGCGCCGATCGACTGGACGTCGACGCGACGATCCAGCCGCTGGTGCTCGGCTCGGAGTACGGCGAGCTGCGCCGTTGGACCGCCGGCTCCGAGATCGCGCCCACGGCGGGCGACCCACACGTCGGCAGCCTGTTCCACATCGTCACGGCGCTGAGCAAGACGAACGAGTTGAGCGGGATGCTGCGCGAGATGACCGGTCCCACCTCGAACTCGTTCGGGCCCGACCCGTTGAGCTGGTTGGGCTCGAGCCTCGCGCTCTACGGCGAGAACGATCCGTGGTGGGACCCGATCCGCGAAGCGCGCGACTGGTCGGAGGCCGACGACGTCGACTGGTATTCGATCCCGATCGCCCTGCGCATCGAGGTGAAGGACCCGTTGCGACTCGCGGCGTTCCTCACCGCGGCTCGCGCGTTCGCCGAGAACAGCGCCCCCAACCTCACGAAGTGGGAGAACCGCACGTGGAAGGACGTCACCTACGTCCGCGTTTCCGCGGACGAAAGCGTGCTGCCGCAAGAACCCGGACGTGAAGCGGCGATCTACTACGTGCCCTTCCCCGACGCGCTCGTGCTCTCGCTCCGCGAGGACCTGATCCGTGCGTCGATCGATCGCCACGTGGAGCGCAAGGCCGACCCGAATCTCCGCGCCACGCTGCCGACGTGGCTCGGGAAGAGCGCGTCGATCCGCTTCGATCGCGCGGCCGTCGAACTGCTCGACGGATTCGTGGACGCGCGCGAGGAGGCGGCCTGGTCCGCGCTGCCCATCCTCGACGAGTGGAAGCGCAAGTTCCCGACCGAGGATCCGGTCGCCGTGCACGAACGCTTGTGGGGCGTGCGCCTCGTGTCACCGGGCGGTGGTCGTTTCGAGTGGAACGAGGACATCCAGGCGATGGAGTCGTCGGAGTACGGGCGCCCCGGCTCTCGCGCACGCTCGACGCGAGCACCGCGCGGCGTCGAGGGCATCTCGGGCGCGGAGTTGGGTCTGACGTTCGAGGGCGAGGGTCTCCGCGCGCGAGCCTCCCTGATCCGAGCCAAATGACGCGCGCGCGACGCGAGAGCGTCGAGCACGTGCCCACGATCGACGTCGTCCTCGCGAGCGACCTCGACGCCGCGCCGCCGGACGACGCTGCGTCCGGAGACGACGACGCGTCCGCGATCGACGACGCCGACGGAGTCGTGGGCGCGTCCGGAATCCACGCAGAGCCCCGAAACGCCGCCGCCGAGGAGGGTGACTCCTCGGCGGCGGCGTGCCTTCGAGATCGAGCGCGCGGCGCTCGATCGACCAGGATCAGGACGTCTTGACGGCTCCGTCCTGCTGGTAGGTCTTCTGCGTCTCGCGCGGGATGTAGGCGTCGAGGTGCCCCAGCTCGCTCGCGTCGCGGATCAGGCTGCGCGCGATGACCACGCGCTGGATCTGGTTCGTGCCTTCGTAGATCTGGAGGATCTTCGCGTCGCGGAAGAACTTGGCGATCGGGTAATCCTCCATGAAGCCGTAGCCGCCGAACACCTGCACGGCGTCCGTGGCGACGTCCATGGCGACGTCCGTCGCGAAGCACTTGGCCATCGCCGCCTTCTGGCTGACGCTGGGCGATTGCGCGTCGGCCGCGGCCGCGGCGGCGTACACGAGCCAGCGCGCGGCCTCGGTCTTCATCGCCATGTCGGCCAGCATCTTCTGCACCATCTGGTGATTGCTGATCGGCACGCCGAACTGGTGGCGGCGCTGCGCGTACACGTTGGCCAGGTCGAGGGCGCCCTGCGCGGCACCGACGGCTTGAGCCGCGACGCCGGGACGCGCCAGGTCGAGCGTCTGCATCGCGTGCTTGAAGCCCATGCCGGGACGCTCGCCGATCAGGTTCGACTTCGGCACGCGCACGTTGTCGAAGTGCGTCTCGACGACGGGCACGCAGCGGATGCCCATCTTGTCCTCGATCTTCTTGACCGAGAACCCGGGCGTGCCCTTCTCGACGACGATGGCGCTGATGCGGCGCGACTTGGACGTGGGATCGGTCACGCAGAACACCGAGTAGATGTCCGCGACGCCGCCGTTGGTCGTCCACTTCTTCTCGCCGTTGATGACGTAGTGATCGCCGTCCTCGACCGCGGTCACGGACAGGCCGCCCGCGTCCGAACCCGCGAACTTCTCCGACAGGCAGAACGCGACGAATTTCTCGCCCGCGGCGATCTTGGGGAGCCAGCGCTTCTTCTGCTCTTCGGTGCCGCCGACCAGGATCGGGAAGCTGCCCAGCGCGTTGACCGCGAAGGCGACGCCGAAGCCCGAGTCGGCCTTGGCCAGCTCTTCGGTCACGCGCGCGAGCGCCAACACGCCGGCGCCGTAGCCGCCGTACTCCTTGGGGATGAACGTGCGGAACAGTCCGCCTTGCGCCACCTGCTTGGCGGCCTCCCAGTTGTATTCCTGGGCCTTGTCGTACTTCGCGGAGAGCGGTCGGACGTACTTGTCGGCGATCTCGCGGGCCTTGGCGGCCAGTTCGTCACACAGCGGGCTGAAAACGATGTTCTGAGGCATGGGAATCCCCGTGGTTCGCGTGGGTCGGTCCAACTGCGGCGAAGATCATAGCGACGTTTCGGCCCGCCGCGCGCGCAGGATTTGCCGCGGGGCCGCGGGGCCGGCCACTTCGCCCTCGAATCCGCCGTCCACGCCCTCGATCCGGAGGCTGCGCGCCGCGAGCAGCGCCTCCATCTCGTCGAGTTCGTACATCCGCACGCTCTCGGTCCAGGTCTGACGCTCGCCCGAGGGGGCGACCTTCGTCACGCGCTTGACCACCCGCCGGTCGTCGTCGGCGAGGGAACGCTCCTCGATCCACTCGAATCCGCCGCGTTCGGCCCGTGACCGCGGCACGAGTCCCGCGCGGATCCGTGCGGGGTTCATCAGGTCGAGCACGATCGTCCCGCTCGGTCGCAGGACGCGCGCGATCTCGTCCAGCACGGCGCGATCCCCCTCGTCGCCGAAGTACCCGAACGAGGAGAACAGGTTCACGAGCGAGTCGAACGTCGCGTCGCGGAACGGCAGACGTCGCGCGTCGCCGCGCACGAGCCGCCCCGCCAGGCGCTCGGCGCCCGGCAACTCGCGCGCGTGCCGCAGCAGGTCCGGCGAGAGGTCCATGCCGAACACGTCGACGCCCAACTCGCGCAACGCCAGCGTGTGACGCGCGAACCCGCAGCAATGGTCGAGCACGCGCCCGTGCACGCCGCGTTGGAGGATCCAACGCGCCTCGACGCGTGCCGACTCCAAGTTCCGGTGCGGGTAGACCGCCAGGTACTCGCCGCGGAACGCCGCGACGTACCAGGGCTCGTCGCGCTCGCGCGCGTGGCCCCCGTCTCCATTCGAAGAGCTCACTTCGTTCCGGGTCGCGACGCGTGGCTGACGGCCGCGTCGGAGGGGTCGAGTTGCACGACGACGTCCGTCGAACCCGTCGAGACGCGCTGGACGACCTCACGGTCGTTCGTCGACCGCGTGCGCGGGTTGCCGTCGGCGTCGAAGCGCACGACGAGTTCCATCACGCGCCCCATCACGGGCAGAGGATCGCGCGTCGCATCCTCCTTCGAGAGACCGAACGCGATCGTGGATCCCACACGCCACGGATCGTCGACGACGTACGTCCGCGAGAGGACCGGAGTGGGATCCCCCACGTTGCGGACGGACACTTCGAGCGTGCCCGCTCGCGCCTCCGCGAGCGCTCCTTCCAACGTGATCTGGCCGGTGAACCGGAGCACGGTCCCCGGCTCGACCGGATCCGCGACCACCACCGGGACGGGCGTGGGACCGTCGTCGTGGCACGCCGCCAGGATCCACGGCACGGCGAGGAGCCAGGTCGTCGGCGCGGTGAGGAGTCGGATCGTGCGGTTCATCGCGGGTTCGCGTGCGGGGCGCGGTCGGGCATCCTACAGGAGCCGGTCGGTCGACGACGAGCCCGACCCGCCGTCCGGTCGCGCCGCGCAGCGCGAATCGACGACGTCACCTTCCGGGGAGCGTCGCTCGGACCCTATATAGAGGTGTCCGCGCTCCGCCGCGGACGCAACGCGCGGGACGAACCACCTCATGACACGCACCGACCCACACGCCGTCCTCGTCGACCGTCACGCCAAGGAGCGGCGCGAGGAGCGCGACCTCGCGCCGTGGGCGATGAAGAGCCGCGCGACGCGCGGGCGACGCTTTCCCGAGGCCGAGGACGAGTACCGAACGGCCTGGGAGCGAGATCGCGACCGGATCGTGCACAGCACGGCGTTCCGACGCCTGATGTACAAGACGCAAGTCTTCATCAACCGCGCCGGCGATCACAACCGGACGCGGCTGTCGCACAGCTTGGAAGTGTGTCAGGTCGCACGCAGCGTCGGCAGCGCTCTCGCCCTGAACGAGACGCTGTGCGAGACGCTGGCGCTGGCGCACGACTTGGGTCACCCGCCGTTCGGACACCGGGGCGAGGTCGCGCTCGACGAGGTGATGAAGGACCACGGCGGATTCCGCCACAACGCGCAAGTGCTGCGCGTCGTCGATCGACTCGAGCGACGCAGCCCCGACTACCCCGGGCTGAACCTGACCCGTGAAGTGCGCGAGAGCCTCCTGAAGCACGAATCGCGCGAAGACTGGCCGCGCGAGTTCGACCCGCGCCCGCGACATCCGTGGCTCGAGACGCAGGTGGTCGACTTGGCCGACTCGACGGCCTACGACATGCACGACATCGAGGACGGCCTGTTGGCGGGCAAGTTCACGGAGGACGACATCCGCGCGGGATCGGAGCTGTGGCGCCGCGCGGAAGCCTCGATCGAACGCCGCCACCCGGGCTTCCTGGCCGGGACGGACGACAAGAAGCTGCGCGTGAAGCGCGTGGCCAACGACCTGATCGGCGTGTGCATCCGCGACCTGGTCGACGCGTCGCACGCGCGCATCCTCGCCTCCGGCGTGCGATCGCCCGACGAGGTGCGCTCGACGCACGCGATGTTGATCGGGCACGGAGACGAGATCCGACCGCTCGTCGCCGAGTTGCAGGCGTTCTTGTACGCACGGTTCTACCGGCACCCCGATCTGATGGCGCTGTCGGAGTACGCGCGCAAGGTCCTCGCGCTCCTGTTCGGCACGTACTGCGATCGACCGACCGAGATGTCGCCTTGGTACCAGGACTGGGCGCGCGAGGTCGGACTCCAGCGCGCCGTGTGCGACTACGTGGCCGGGATGACCGACCGCTTCGCCGAACAGGAATACGCGCGGTTCACGGCAGGAAGCGCGTCCGCGTAGCCGCGGCGGGCAAGCGACAGCTGTCGGCGCCGCCGAACCACGCCAACCGTCGGCGAGCGACGAAGTCGTAGGCCGCGTCGCGCGCGAACCGGGGAACGACGCGACCGCACGCGCCCAGCACGCGCCATCCGCCGCCCACGTGCCGCAGCACGCGCAACACGGCGTCGCCGCGCACGTGCAGTCCGTCCACGTCCCACAACACCACGGTGTCGAGGTCCTTCGGCCGCCCGGCGACGTCGAGCCGCGCGTACGTCTCTCCCTGCAGCGGCGCGAACGCCAGCACGCCGCGACGATCGTGATCGAGGCACCACTGCACCGACTTGGCGCACAGCCCGCACTCCCCGTCGTAGAACAGGATCGGTGCGACGTTGGGCAGTGTGGTGGGCATGGCGTGCGTGCGAGATCGCGAGCGGAGGAGCGTCGACTCGCGGGCGACGACGCGGAGCGAGGTGCGACGCCTGCGTGGGAGCAGCGAACGCGTCCGATCGCCGTCGTGCCCGCGCCGTGTCGCGCTCCGTCCCGCGACCGGTCGTGCTCAGAACGACTGCTTGTAGACCAGCGCGACCAACGCGACCAGCAGGACGATCGCCACGACGACGCGCCAACCCGTGTCCGCGGACGGCTTCGTCGGCGACGGTTCGTTCAGTGCGTTCACGAGGGGGTCGACGCTCGCTCCGTCACGGGGGTTCTCGTGTGCCTTCACTTCGTCTTTCACGTCGTCACCTCGAATCGCCGGCGCCAACCGCGCAGCGCGAGCAGCATGAGCCCCGCGGCGATCGCCAGCAAGACGCCGATCTCGGGAAGCACGCCGCGCAGATCCCGACCGTACCACAAGATGCCCTGGTAGCCGTCCATGGCCCACGCGTTGAGCGTGAAGTGACCGAGCTTCTGGTACCAGGCCGGCGTCAACGCCAGCGGAAACCAGCTGCCACCCAGCGCGCTCATGGCCAGGATCACGAGCGTCGACGTCCCCTCGAGTTGCTTGCGCGTGCGGCACGTCACGGCCAGCACGAGACCGAGGCTCGTCGCCGCCGCGGCGACCGCGAACGACAACACGACCAACGCCAGCGGCGCCGTCGCGACCGGGACGTGGAAGACGAGGGCACCGAACGCGAACAACAACACGAGGCTCGCCATCCCCACGACCATCGTGAAGAGCGCCTTGCCGATCAGGACGGATCGACCGGCCGTGGGAGTCAGACGCAGGCGCTGCAACGTTCCCTGAGCCTCTTCCTCGAGGATCGTGCCGCCGCACGCCGACAGGCTGAAGAGCAGCATCATCACAGCGATGCCGGCGACCGCGTGCGACTGACCGGCCGTCGTTTCGGACGCGTGATCGGGCCCGGTGACGTCGTCGACCTCGAGGCCCAACGTGCGCGGCATGCCGCGCAACGGGTCCGCGTCCTGGTCGCCGGATGTCGCACCCGAGGGTTCGCCGCTCGCCGTCGCGTCCGCGGCGTCCGCCTCCGCCAGCGTCGCGGACAACGTCTTCTCCATCTCGTCGGCCGCTTCGCCTTCGATGCCGAAGGCCTTCAAGCTCTTGCGCATCATCGCGCGACCGATCTCCTTGCCGGCGACGCTCATCAACGCGGGCATCATGTTGCCGGCGACGATCTGTTGCTCGATCGACTGCGCGGGATCGCGGTACAGCACGAGGCCGGACGCTCGACCGGCCTCGAGACCCGCGCCCCACCCCGACGGGATCCGCAGCGCGGCCGGCGCCTTGCCGTCGGCGACGCGTGCGCGCACGTCCGATGTCACCTCGACGTTCAAGCCGTCCGCTCGGCGCAGCGCGTCGACCAGCGCCGACGACTTGGCGCTCGCGTCGAGGTCCTCGACGAGCAGGCGCACCTTGCCCAGGCTCTTCGAGCCGCCCATCGCCCCCATCGCCGCGCCGAAGATCGTGACCAGCACGAGCGGCAGCGCGAAGGTCAGCATCATCCCGGTACGGTCCCGCACGAAGATCCGCAGGTCCTTGGCCGCCACGGTCAGGGCATGGCGCATCACGAGGCACCTCCGTCTCGCAGCTCGTGACCGGTCAACGCCAGGAACACCTCCTCCAAGCCGGGCAAATCGCGTTCGAGGCGCGCTTCGATCCCGTGAGCCGCCAGCAACGCGCGCGCTTCCTCGGCGCGGTCGGCCGAGCCCAACGCCAGTCGACGACCTCCGCGCGCGGGCACGCGCGACTGCAGGTCCGCCAACGATCCGGACGCGATCGCGCGACCGTGATCCAAGATCACGATGCGATCGCACAGGCGCTCGACCTCGCCCAGTTGGTGCGTGGTGTACACGAGCGTGGTCCCCTTCGCGCGCAAGGTCGACACGAGCTCGTGCACGTGGTTGCGCGACTGTGGATCGATGCCCACCGTCGGTTCGTCGAGGAACACGAGTTCCGGCTCGTGGAGCAACGCCACGACGATGTTGAGCCGCCGCTGCATGCCGCCCGAGAACGTCTTGACCGCGTCGGACGCGCGATCGGCGAGGCCGGCCGCGGTCAGCGCCCACGTCACGCGCTCGTCCAACCTGGTCGGTGGGACACCTTGCATCCGTCCGAAGAACTCCAGGTTTTCGCGCGCGGTGAGCTCGTCGTAGAGCGCGATTTCCTGTGGTACGACGCCGATGCGCGCGCGCAACGCCGCCGCGTCGCGCGACGGATCGAGTCCCAGCACACGCACATGGCCCGCATCGGCCGCGGTCGACGTCGACAGGATGCGGATCGCCGTCGTCTTGCCCGCGCCGTTCGGACCGAGCAACCCCAAGGCCTCGCCGCGCCGCACCTCGACGTCGAGGTCGCGCAACGCCGCTCGCGATCCGAAGGACTTGCCCAGCCCACGGACGGCGACGGCAAGAGGTTGGTTCACCGGGTCGGTGCCGGCCGTGTCCGAACTCGAAGTCGAGGTCATGAGCGTCGGGAGAACCTATACTGTCCGCCCTCGTGTCGCGAGTGGCGCGCACGACACGCCCCTTCGTCGATGCCGAGCCTGCCCCACACGTTCCGCGATCCGAGCCTGTTGGCGTTGGCTCTGACGCACAGCTCGGTCCACGAGGCGCGCGACAACGAGCGACTCGAGTTCCTGGGCGACGCCGCGCTCGACCTGATCGTGGCCGAGGTGCTGTTCCGACATCACGGCGACCTGCCCGAGGGAGACCTGACCGAGCTCAAGGCCTGGGTCGTGTCGCGCAAGACCTTGGCCGAGGCCGCGCGCGACATGGAGCTCGATCAACTCCTGCGCTTGGGGCCGGGCCTCAAGGAACGTGCGCTCCCACGGTCGGTGCTCGCGAACGTGTACGAAGCCGTGCTGGGCGCCGTGTACCTCGACGCGGGTCTCGAGGCGACGCGCGCGTTCGTCCTGACGACGCTCGCGCGCCCCTTGGCGGAGGTCAAGAACCGCAGTCAGGGCACGAACCCGAAACAACGCTTCCAACAGCTCTCGCAGCGCGACCACGGCGCACTCCCCGTGTACGTCGTGATCGACGACCGCGGCGAAGCGCACGCGCGCGCGTTCCTGGTCGCGGCGGAAGTCGGCGGCGTGCGCTACCCCAGCGCCTGGGGCCGCACGCGCAAGGAAGCCGAGATGTGGGCCGCTTACGAGGCCTTGCTCGTGATCGAGGGCGACGTGTTGCCGCCGTCGGTGGAGACCCGCGCGTCATGACCGCGGGACCTCTGCAGCCGACGACGTCGCAGCCGACGACGACGTCCCCGTCGACACCGATTGAGCGCGGGTCGGCGGTCGTCGACGCGGCGGCGTTGCCGGTGCTGCCGGAGTTCGAGGCGCTGGCCGACCTGCTGCACAAGAAACGCGTCGCCTCCGGCGGGAACTTGTGGGGCGCGTCGCAAGCGCTCGTGCTCGCGGGCCTCGTCGCGCGCGGTCAGGGTCCGTGGATGGTCGTCACGTCGAGCGACGCCGAAGCCCAAGGCTTCACCGACGACCTCGCGGCGTTCGGCGCGCCGGCCGTGTGGTTCCCCGCGCGCGAGAGCTTCACGGGCGGCAAGGCACACGCCGACCTCGACATGGTGCGTCGACGACTGCAGGTCGCGCAGCGCATCGCGGGACCACCCGAACGTCGACCGCGACTCGTCGTCGCGTCGCTCTTGTCGCTGCTGCAGCCGATGAGCACGCCGGGCGACATGGAGCGCGACTGGCTCACGCTGCAGACCAAGCAGACTCTCGACACCGAGAAGCTCCTCGAGCGGCTCGTCAGCCACGGGTACACGCGGCAGCCGTTGGCCGAGAAGCCGGGCGAGGTGTCGCTGCGCGGCGAGATCCTCGACATCTACCCCTTCGCGTCCGAGTTGCCGCTGCGCGTCGAGATGTTCGGCGACGAGGTCGAGTCCCTGCGCACGTTCGACCCGGTCGACCAACGCAGCGTCGAATCGTCGAACCAGGTCCAGATCTCGCTGGCTGCCGACGCAGGCGGCGTCGAGGACGGCAACGGCGTCCTGCCTTCGTCGGTGTTGGCCCCCACGACGGTGTACGTGCGCGTCGAGCCGATGCGCATCGACGACCGCGCCGAGGGTTTGCGCATCCAATCGCCCTCGCACGCCCGTGCACTGCTGCAGTTGACGACCGCGATGGAGCAACACCGGCGGCTCGACCTGCAGAGCCTGCCCGCGACGACGAACTTCGACACGCGGTCGGTGCAGTCGCTGGGCGTGGGCGTGCGCGAATCGCCCAAGGCGCTGCGCGAAGCGGCGTCCGACGGCACGCGCGTCGTCGTGTTGTGTCAGAACGACGCCGAGGAGCACCGCTTCCGTGCGGTGTTGACCGAAGCCGGGATCGTGGCCGGCGTGGCCGCGCCGGGTGCGGGACCGATCGAGTTGCGCGTGGGCTCCGTGTCGAAGGGCTTCCGCCTGCCGGCGCACCGGTTGCTCGTGGTGAACCACCGCGAGATCGTGGGCCTCCTCGGTCGCCGCGCGGTCGCCAAGGTGCAGTCGCCGCACCGCGTGCGCGCCCTGCAGTCGTTCTTCGAGCTCAAACTGGGCGACGTCGTCGTGCACTCGATCCACGGCGTCGCGCGCTTCGCGGGGCTGAAGCGCATGCCGCGCGGCGGAGGCGAGGAGGAACACCTCCACCTGCAATTCGCCGACGAGGTCTCGCTCTACGTGCCGGCGTCGCGCATCGACCTGGTGCAGCGTTACATCGGCACCGGCTCGGCGTCGCCGCCCCTCGACAAGATCGGCTCGACCTCGTTCCGCAAGCGCAAGGAGAAGGTCGAACGCGCGCTGTTCGACCTGGCCACCGAGCTGTTGGAGGTCCAGGCGCGACGATCGCTGAAGAAGCGCAAGGCCTGGACGGGCGATCCCGAGCTCGTGAAGGACATGATCGGCGCGTTCCCGTGGACCGAGACCGTCGACCAACTGGAGGTCGACCGCGAGATCGACGCCGACCTGTCCAGCGAGCGACCGATGGACCGTCTGCTGTGCGGCGACGTCGGCTTCGGCAAGACCGAGTTGGCCATCCGCGCGGCGTTCCGCGTGGTCTCCGGCGGAGGCCAAGTGGCCGTGCTCGTGCCGACGACCGTGCTCGCGCAGCAACACCACGACGTGTTCCGCGAACGACTGGCCGACTTCCCCGTGACGGTCGCGGCCCTTTCGCGGTACGTGATCGGCAAGGCGGAGAAGGAAGCCGTCGCGGGCGTCGAGAGCGGCGAGGTCGACATCGTGATCGGCACGCACCGGATCCTGTCGGGCGACGTGAAGTTCAAGAACCTGGGCCTCGTGATCGTCGACGAGGAACAGCGCTTCGGCGTCACGCACAAGGAGCACTTCAAGAAGCTGCGCGCCAACGTCGACCTCCTGACGCTGACCGCCACGCCGATCCCGCGCACGCTGCACATGTCGATCTCGGGCCTGCGCGACATCTCGGCGCTCACCGTGCCGCCGCCGGGTCGCCAGGAGATCGAGACGATCCTGGGTTACTGCGAGGACGAGAACCTGCTGCGCGAGGCGATCCTGCGCGAGAAGAACCGCGGTGGTCAGGTGTTCTTCCTGCACAACCGCGTGCACTCGATCCGTCAGACGGCGCTGCGACTGCAACAGCTCGTTCCGGAGTGTTCCTATGCGATCGGCCACGGCCAGATGACCGCGCGCGAGCTCAAGGGCGTCATGGACACGTTCTCGCACGGTCACGTGGACGTTCTCGTCGCGACGACGATCATCGAGAGCGGCATCGACATCCCCGCCGCGGGCACGATCATCATCGACCACGCGGACGAGTTCGGCCTGTCGGAGCTGCACCAGCTGCGCGGCCGCGTGGGCCGCGGCACGAACAAGTCGTGGTGCTACCTGTTGGTCGAGCAACACAAGCCGCTGCGCGAGGTCGCGCGCGAGCGCCTCAAGGCGTTGGAGGAGATGAACCACCTGGGCGCGGGCTTCGCGATCAGCATGAAGGACCTCGAGATCCGCGGCGCCGGCAACATCCTCGGACCGCAGCAATCGGGTCACATCGCCGCGATCGGGTACGACATGTACTGCCGCCTCCTCAAGCAGACCGTCGAGCGCCTCGAGGCCGGCGGCGAAGTGGAGATCGAGGAACTCGTGGCGGAACAGGAAGCGTCCGGGATCGAACTCGACCTGGGCCTGCGTGCGTTCCTGCCGGAGTCGTGGATCCCCGACGCCAAGGTGCGTCTCGAAATCGTCCGTCAGCTGTCCGCCATCCGCGACGAGGCCGACGCCGACGCGGCGAGCGCCATGATGAAGGACCGCTTCGGACGCATCCCGCCCGAGGCCGAGGCGCTCTTGCGCGTGTTCCGACTCAAGGCGCGGCTGGAACCGATCGGCATCCGTCGCTTGTCGCACCGCGGAGACGTGTACGTGCTCGAGTTCGCCGACCGCGTCGCGCTGGAGCGCGCGTTCGACCTCGCGGGCGTCGACTTCCGCCCGCTGCGAACCGGTCTCGCGCACGTTCCGATCCCCTCGAAGTGCAAGGATCCCGTGTCGGCGCTGGCCTGGTTCGAGTCGTTGTTGCGCGGCGCCCGTCGACCGACGAAGATCTCGCCGCCGAGGTCCTGACCATGCTGCCGACATTACCCTTTACGTTCCTGTGCCTCGCGCTCGCGCAGGATCCCGCCGCGACGCCGCCCTCCGCGACGACCTCACCGTCCCCCGCGCCTGCTCCGGCGACCGCCGAGGACCCCAAGGGCGGTTGGAAGGAGCTCGACAAGGTCGTGATGATCGTCAACCAGGACATCATCCCGAAGGGTCGGATGCTGCGGGACCTCGAGGAGTTCAACAAGCGCCGTCCGATCCGCGACCCGAACGAGATGAAGCGCGCGCAGTCGGAGATCCAGACCGCGCACCTCAAACAGAGCCTGGCCGCGCAAGCGGGTCAGGACATGGGCATCGACGAGAAGTTGGTCGATCGCATCGTCTCGGACCGCATCGACCGCATGATCCAGGACCGCAACGGCGTCGTGGGCATGTCGGCGGTCCTCGAGAGCAAGGGCACGACGACACAAGAGCTGCGACGCATGCTGCGCGAGCAACTGTACGGCGACGTGTGGGAGGAAACGGTGACCGGCAAGGGTGCCGGAGCCGCCGCTCGTCCGAGCCAGGACCGATTCGTGCGTCCGGGCCTGCGCAAGTTCCACTACGAGAACGCGATCCGGCATCCCGAGGCGTTGGTCGCGTTGGGCGGACGCCCCGAGACGTGGAAGCTCCAAGTGCTGGTGCTCGACTGCGCCGCGCTGGGTGGTGTGCAAGCGACCCGCGCGTTGGCCGCCGACCTGAAGACGCAGATCGAAGCCGGGGCGAGCATGGACGAGATCGTCCAGCGCTACGTGCCGGGCGACAAGGACCGCGGCGTCGTGGAAGTTCCCGCCGCGCAGATGCAGACGAGGGACGCGGCCATCGCGGCCTTCGCTTCGAAGGCGGCGGAGGAATCGCTGTCGGATCCGGTCACGTTCGAGAACGCCAAGGGCACCTACGTCCGCCTCGTGCGCCTCCTGCGCCGCACTCCGGCCGTCGTGCCGTCGTTCTCCGCGCCCGAATGCCAGAGTGCGCTGGTCAAGAACGTCCAAGACGATCTCGATCAATACCGACTCGATCGCGGCTACCGCCGGTTGTTCTCCGCGGCCTACATCTGGCCCGAAGAGCTCAACCAGCGCGACGCGCGCCCCTGATCGGCGTCCCGGCCGAGCGCGATGCGCAACGGTCCGTGACCGGACGCTCGGCGACGGCCCGGCGTGCGATCGCGACGAGATCGCCCCGGTACGCGTGTCGACGGGGAGAACTCGGTCCGAGCGACGCGAACTAGAACGACATCCAGTCGCCGGTGATCACCGGCGCGCGACGCAGATCGTCGTCGGGCAGCGTCGTGCGGGGCAGGATCATCGTGCCGACCGGACGCGGATCGAAGCGCGTCGGCACGCGCACGCGCCACGGTGCCCCGCTCGTGTCCACGCGGTCGTTCAGGTTCGTCGTCAGGTACACCGGTCGGCCGCCGCCCGCCGCGCGCGCGGCGCGCAACACGAGCCCGAATCGGGTCGCGAACACGTCGGGGAACACGTCGACGAGCACCGTGAACGTCACGCCCTTGGCCCGGTGCGAGGACAAGACGATCACGAATTCCTCGCCGTCAACCGCGACGTGCGCGAAGCGCGTGCGGCGATCGGCGTCGGGCCCCAGGAACCGCCACGCGAAGAACGCGCGGTCCTTCACGAACGCGCCGGGTGTCGTCGCGATCTCGGGTACGCGAGCGGCGATCGCTCCCGCGGCGTGCGCGTCGACGAGCTCGATCCGCGCGGGATCTCCGCCGCGACCGCGCACGGACTTCGACGGGCTCGGAGCCACGATCCACGACGGTGCGTCGTCGAGGTAGCGTCCGCCGTGACGCACGAACACGCCCAAGGAGCGCGGGTTCGGATAGACGTACACGAAGTCGTCGGGCCTCTTGGCCACCTCGTCGAGCAACGACGCGACGAGCTGCGTGCCGACGCCTTGGCGTTGCAGGCCGCGCGCGATCGCGAAGCACGACAGCTGCCAACCGACGGCGATCGTCCCGTCCGGGCGCAGGAGCCGCGCGGGCAACGCGCTGAAGTGCCCGACCTCGCGTCCGTCGAGGCGCGCGATCGACACGAGGGCACGACCGGCCGGATTCGCCGCGGAGTGCAGGTTCGCGACGAACTCGACGGAGTCCTTGGGCCGCTGCCACGCGGGCACGATCGAGAACGCGTCGGCCGCCAACGCGACGTACAGACGCGCGTCGTCGGGCTCGAACGGTCGTGTGACGCAGGTCAACATGCGGCGAGGAAGCGGTAGTCCACGAGTCGAACACCCAAATCGTTCACGGCGTCGCGCACGCGCGGGGACACCATCGCGTCGAATTCCGCGCGACGGCGGGCCGGGCCGTGATCGCCGTGGGGATCACCGGGCTCACCACCGAGACTGGGATGGGTCATCAGCTCGCTGACGCGGCCCGGCTCCAGCGCACGCAGCGCCTCGAGGACCCACTCGACGTCCAACTCGCCCGACTTGACGAGCCCCACGAAGCGGTCGGGAGTGCGCAGCGGCTCGGAGAGGCTCCCGCGCATCGATCGGCTCGCGCCGGTGATCAGGATCGAGACGGGCCAGCGCAGCACCGGCGCGCTCGCGAACTCGCGCAGACGATCGGCTTCGCTGCGGCGCGCGCACGAGACACCCGCCTCGCGCGCGACGCGCTGCGCGATCGGACCGAGCGACGGGAGCGCGGTCAGGTGACAGTGACCGTCCACGTGATCGGGGACGATCCCGGCGTCGATCACCCGACGGATCTGCGCGCGCCATTCGGCCTCCACCTCGCGAGGATCGAGCTCGCCGACGAGGGCGCGACGCGTCTGCTCGCGCAAGGGCCGCAAGCGTCCGTCGGGACCGACGAGGCTCGGCACGCGGGCCGGATCGAGCACGGGAGTCTCGTCGTGCAACACGAGGTGCACGCCCACGCCCAGTCGCGGCGCCGCGCGCGCCGCCGCCACCGCGTGCGCGAAACTCGCCCCGGTGGCCGCCAAACTCGTGCTGGTGACGATCCCGCGCTCGTGCGCCGCCACGATCGCGTCGTCGTAGCTCGCGTGCATGCCGAAATCGTCCGCGTTGACGATCAGGTAGCGCGTGTCGGGATCGAGAGGCATGTCCAGCAATCGTAGCGCACGACGGGGCGCGGGGCGCCGTCGAGGCCACGGTGCGGTCACTTCTTGCCGAGCACCTCGAACTCGGGCGTCCGTCCCTCCACCGTGCGCGGCGGACCACCGTAGGCGGCGAAGAGGGCTTCGGCTTCGCGCTTCAGCGAGCCGACTCCCGCGCGCAGGGCCGCGCGCCGGTCGTCGTCGCCGTCGGGCACGCCCTGCATGTCGAAACCGAACCAGCGCACCATGACCATCGCCTGCCACACGCCGTCGGACGAACGCAGCGGCACGAACTGATCGCGCCCCGCCATCCACAACCAGTCGCGGTGCGGCGAGTAGATGTCGCACACGAAGTCGCCGTGCGCGTCCGTGCGGTTCTGGATGTGCAGGTCGCACTTGTACGTCGAGAACGGAAACGGCAAGTCCGCTTCGAAGAACATGCGCAGCGACGCGAAGGGCTTGCCCGCGGGATCCGTGCCGCGCAGGTAGCTGCCCGCGATCGGATAGATCGACTCGTAGGTGTTCTTGGGACGGCTCTTGTACGCCGGGAAGTCGTTCTCGGCCGCCTTGATCGCCTCGAGGTCGGCGTGGACGAGTTGCACGGCTTGTTGGATCCGTTTGGAGCCCTCGACGTCCTTCCACGGCGACGTGGTGAGCTTCTCGATGGTGAGCGGCCGCGCGAAACACAGTCCGTCGCGCGGGTCGTCCTCGTCCGGATCCCACTTCTTCGCGAACAGCGCCTCGTCGCGCAGGATCTCCGACGCGACCGGTTCGATCGCCGCCCACAACGTCGGCTGGGCGGTCTTGACGCGCGCGATCACGGCGTCGGGGTCGCGCTTCTCCTTCCGTGCGAGCCTCACGTCGCGCACGACGTCACCGAGACACCGCGGCGCGCCCGCGTCGACGGCGGACGCCGGCACGACGAGCCGCGCGAGCTTGGGCATCTCGATCATCAGGTCCCAGGCCGGACCGGACCCTTCCTTGGCTTCGACGGGCAGACCCTCGGGCAGGATCCACTCGGGACGGAACACGTCCCGCGTCATCTCCTCCCACGTCGCGGCGCGCGGCGGAACGATGGGCGCGGGATCTCCGAAGGCACGAGCGTGGGTCACGCTCCCGCACGAGACGACGGCGACGACGACGATCGCGAGCTTCATGGTCACGGCTCCGAAGCGAACTCGCGGATGCGAGCGACGACGAACGCGGGTTGTTCCTCTTGCGGATAGTGCCCCGCGTTCGGGACCAGGACGAGGCGCGCGCCGGGGATCGTGCTCGCGAACGCCTTCGCGAAGCGGTCGATCGGATAGGCGACGTCCTTCTCGCCCCACAGCAGCAACGCACGTTGCTTCATGCCCGCCAGGTCGCCGGAGCGCAGACCGTTCTCGTCGCGCGCCAAGTCGATCATCGAGCTCCAGTTGTCGGAGTTCGAGCACACCAGGTAGACCTCCTCGACGTGCTCGTCGTCCACCGGCGACTGGAAGTGGGGCTGCAGCGCGCCACGAACGCGATCGCGCGAGTTCAGGAGGTAGCCGATCTTGGCCAAGCTCATCTCGCGCATCTTGACCTCCTCGGGCAACCACTCGTCGTCGCGGCGTGCGAACCCCGAGCTCGACATCAACACGACCTTGGAGATCCGATCCGAGCGGTCCAGCGCGGCCCGCCACGCGAACTCGCCGCCGTAGCTGTTGCCGACGATCGTGACGTCCTTCAGGTCCATCACGTCGACGAAGCCGTCGATCCACTGCGCGGCGCGCTGGAACGAGTAGGGCGGCGTCTGCGTCCGAGTGACGCCGTGCCCCAACATCTCGAGCACCCACACGTCGCAATCCCGTGCCAGACCCGGGTACGCCTGGCCGTCGGCTCCGCGACCACCGAACACGACGTCGGTCCACGTCGCGAACGAACTGGGCGTGCCGTGGATCAAGAGCACCGTCGGTCGACCGGGACCCGCACCGCCCGCACGGTAGTAGGTGAACTCGACTTGGACCTTCTCGTTCCCGAGGACGATCTCGGCCGGACAACGCGTGAGACCGAGCGCACGCACCGGAGCGTTGCCCTCCATCGCCAGCAGACGTTCCTCGATCTTGTTCTTGTTCATGGAGGAGCAGCCGGGCACGACCAGGGCGGTGGCGACGAGGGCCAAGGCCACGAGCAGGATCACACGGCGCATGACGACCTTTCGAGATTCGGAGGGGCGGACCACGGCGAGCGCGGGGAGCGCCGCCTCGCCACCCTACGACGCTCGCGCGGGATCGGATGCCGACGTCGAGCGATCCGACCCAACCTGCGCAGACCTTACTCCACGTCGCCGGGTCGGGACACGACTCGACGCTCGCATGGCGCGCCCCCGTCCGTTCGGGGCCGCGGATGTGACGCGACGACGTCGGGCACCCCACGCGCGCCGGTGGTGACGCGGCGTTACGATGGCGGGTCTCGTGGAACCGTTTCGCCCCGATCAAGACTTGCCGACAGCCCTGGCGCACCTGCGCGCCGCGGCCGTGCGGGTTTCTCCGTACATCCGCCGAACTCCCACGGTCTTCTCGCACACGTTCAGCGAGAGCTCGGGCACGGAGGTGTTCCTCAAGCTCGAAAACCTGCAGCGCACCGGCTCGTTCAAGGTGCGCGGCGCGTTGAACAAGGTCCTCTCGCTGCCCAAGGACCGTCTCGCGCGCGGTCTCGTGGCGGCGTCGGCCGGCAATCACGCGCAAGGTGTCGCCCTGGCGGCCAAGCTCGCGGGCGCCAAGGCCACGATCGTGATGCCCACGTCGACGCCGATCATCAAGGTGCAGCGCACGGAGAGCTACGGCGCGGACGTCGTGCTGCACGGCGAGAACTACGACGCGTCCCAGAAGCACGCGGCCGGGCTCGCGGCCGAAACCGGCGCCACGCTCGTGCATCCGTTCGACGATCCGTGGATCGTGTGCGGTCAAGGTACGTGCGGGCTCGAGATCGTCGACGAACTCCACGACGTGGACGCGGTGGTCGTGCCGATCGGCGGCGGAGGCCTGATCTCGGGCGTCGCGCTGGCGATCAAGGCACTCTCGCCGCGCACGCGCGTCATCGGCGTGCAGGCGGCCGGCGCCTCGCCCATGGTGCAGTCGTTCGCGAGCGGCTCGAAGGTCCGCGTCGCCCACCCGACCACCATCGCCGACGGCATCCGCGTGGGCTACGTGGGCGAGATCACCTACGAGGTCGTGCGTCGCCACGTCGACGAGTGCGTCACCGTCGAGGAAGACCAGATCGTCGACGCCGTGCTGCAGTCGCTCGAGAAGAGCAAGATCGTGGCCGAGACGGGCGGCGTGCCCGCCATCGCCGCGATCCTGGCCGGCAAGATCAAGAACGCGAAGCGCGTGTTGGCCGTCGTGTCGGGCGGCAACATCGACTTGAACCTGATCGCGCGCATCGTCGAGAACGGCCTCGAGCACGCGGGGCGCACGCACCTGGTGCGGCTGCGCACCGCGGACACGCCGGGACAGCTCGTGCGCATCCTGGGCATCCTCGCGGCGAACCAGTGCAACGTCGTCGACATCCAACACTACCGCGCGGGCTTCAAGGTCCCGTTGGGCATGACGGACATCGACATCCTGGTCGAGACGCGCAAGGCGGGTGCAGGCGCGCTGGTCGACACGGCGTTGCGCGACGCGGGCTACGACCTGCGTTCGTAGGACGCGACCATGGCTTGGATCCGCATCGTCCCGATCGAGGAGGCCACCGGTCTCCTGAAGCGCTTGTTCGACGAAGCGCTCGGTCGCGCGGGACGCGTGTGGAACATCGTGCACGTCATGAGTCCGAATCCGCCGGTGATGGAGGCCAGCATGAGCTTCTATCGCGCGCTCCTGTTCGGACCGTCGCCGTTGTCCCGCGCTCGGCGCGAGATGCTCGCGACCGTGACGTCGCGCGAGATCCGGTGCGTGTATTGAACGCAGGCCCACGCACACGACCTCCGTGCCGAGGTCGTTCCATCGATGGCGAACGAGGCCGAGGCCGACGCCCTGGTCCACGCGTTGGCGGACGACTGGACGCGCGCGCGACTGTCCGAGGCGGACCGTGCGCTGTGCGCGTTCGCCGTCAAGCTGACGCGTGAGCCGCACGCGATGACCCCGGCGGACCTCGACGCGTTGCGCGCCGTGGGATTCGACGACCGCGCGATCCACGACGCGACGCAGATCGTGGGCTATTTCAACTACGTGACGCGCGTGGCCGACGCCTTGGGTGTCGAGCCGGAGACGTTCATCCGCCCGTGGGGCGACGAGCCTCACGTGCACGGCACGCGCGATCGGGCGAGCTGAGCGCGGGCGATTCCCGCGTTCCGCCGCGGGAAAGCGCGAATCTGGCAACGCCGACGTCCGGGCGTGCCAAGGTGGGATACGGGCACTTCCCCTGCTCGGCCGTCGTGAAGGGCGCGGGATCCGCGCTTCGCCACACGACCGATGCTCCGCCCCCCCTCGCACATGTGGCATCGTCGCTCGCCCGTCCCCGCGCTCGTGGGACTCGTCGCGTGGCTCGCCGCCGTCCTCGTGATCACGTCACGCGCCGGCTGGTCGCCGTCGCGAGTCCTCGTCCACCACGCGTTCCTGGCGGCCTTCGTGGTCGTACCCGGGTGGCTGTGGGTCGCATGGTGCGCACCGCGGCGCGACGTCGTGACGACCGCGTTCTTGGCGTGGGTCGTCGGGTCGGCGGGGCTGTCGCTCGTGTACGTGGCCACGTGCGTGCTCGACGCGCGCGCGTGGACCGTGGTGTGGCCGCTCGCGTCCGTGGCGTACCTCGTCGTCGTCGCGCGACGGTCGCGACGCGAGCGAGACTCGACCGTGGTGAGTGCGTCTCGGGAAGCGACATCTCCGGACGTCGCGACGTGGCCGTCGTGGACGGACGTCCTCCTCCTGGTGATCCCCGTCGCGGCGGCGATGATGCGCACGCGCGTGGAATCGGTCGACGACTGGTTCTTGGGCACGAACTCCGACGACGGATTCCACGCCGAGAACGCGGGACAGTTCGCGCGGCTGTGGCCGCTCGGTGATCCGCGGCTCGCGGGCGAGGCTCTGCGCTACCACGTGCTCGGCTACACGCCCCACGCGGTGATCGACGCGATCGTGGGCCTGCCGGTGCGCGAGACGCTCCTCGGGACGGGGACGTTCGTGGCTCCGACGTTCCTCGCGATGGGGTTCTTCGTGGCCGCACGCAGCGTGGGCGCCGCGTCGTGGTTGGCCTCGATCGCGTCGACCGTGACCATGCTGCACGTCGACCTGTTGGAGGAACTCGGTCGCTACGTGGGGCTCGACTGGCGCGCGCACTCGTATCTGGCGACCGGCTTGTACCGCAGCCCGAGCACCGCGATCGGATTGACGGCCCTGATCGGTCTCTTGCTGCTCCTGCGCGAGCACTTCGCGGCAACCGAACGCTCGCCGAAGCGCTGGGTGCTCCTGGGGGCGGTCGCGTTCCTGGCGTCGGGTTCCAAGGGCAGCGTGATGCCGCCGTTGTGGTTCGGCTTGGGATTCGTGGCCGCGTGGAGCCGGCTCCGCGGTCGCGCGACCGCACCGCGCGCGATCGAAGCATGGGTGGTGACGTTCGCGGCCTCGCTGCCGTTCACGCTCTGGCTGACGTGGAGCGAGAACTCGTACGCGCGCACGATGTTCCACTGGGCACCAGCGCACGTCCAAGTGTTCACTCCGTTCCAGTACTCCGTCGCGAGCGTGTTCGGCCTGCGCGCCGAGGAGCTGCCGGCGTGGGCGATCGTCGCCTGTGCGCCGCTGTGGTGGACCGGGTTCCTGGGCGTTGCGGTGGCCGGCGCGATCGCGTGGTGGCGCGCGCCGGGTCGCGGGCGAGACGCGAGCGAGGGCGTGTGGGCCGCGACGTTCGTGGCGGGCTTCGTGCCGGCGTACCTGTTGTGGGCGCCGGGGAACTCGCACGTCTTCTTCGCGTACGACTCCCAGGTGTGCCTGGTGTTCCTCGGCACGCTCGGTCTCGTGCGCTGGATCGGTTCGAATCGTCGCCGAGCATGGATCGTGGTCGTGGTCGCGACGGCATCCGGAATCGTGCAGTACGACGGTTCTCGACGTGCGCTCGCCGAATCGAGGCCTCCCGACATCGACGTGAGTGGCGACCGAGCCGGCTATCGAGCCGGGCTCGACTGGATCCGCGAATCGCTGCCGAACGACGCGATGTTGGTCGTGGACGACGTGCGCTTCGGCGTCGGAACGTGGACGGAGCGACGTCTCTTCTTCGCGACCGACGGATTCAGTCCGTGGGCACACTCTCGAAACGACCCGAGAGCACCCGCGGATGCGGCGACGACCGAAGTCAGTCCGTTCCGCGCGCAGCGTGACCTGCAGATCCGCTTCTTCCGGCGACCGACGAGCGACGCGTTGGCCGAGATGCACCGGATCGCGGGAGACGACGTGCCTCTCTACGCGGTGCGGTCGAACCTGCGCGTCTCGCGGAATCAGGGCCGCTACGCGTGCGAGATCCGCGACGTGGAGGACGAGGCCGCGTTCGGGATCGAAGTCGGAGCGCACTTGGTCCACGACGCGGGGGTCCTGGCCGTCTACGAGCTCCCCGCGCGAGTGGGCGACACGTCGACGTCGGGCACCGCCGTGCCGCGTTGACGACGCCGCACGGATCGTGAGCCGTCGAGCGCCGTGCCGACCGTCCGTGTCATTCGACGGGTGCGATCGACTCGCCGCGTGCCAACGCCTCGCTGACGCGCTCGAACGTCTCGGCGTCCGCGCGTCGTCGCGCCGGATCGCGCGCCGCGAGCGAGGCGAGCGGCAGTCGCATGCGTTCGTTGCCGCTCAAGTCGGCCGCGTGACGGTCCATGAACGCCCAGTAGAGCGGCGTGAGCGGACAATCGCGCTTGGGATCGAACGCGCACGACTTGCAGTGGTCGCTCATGCGGTCGACGTACGCGCTGCCCGCGACGTACGGCTTCGTCGTCATCGTGTCGCCGACGGCGTAGGTCCCCATCGCGAGCACGTTCGGTTCGACCACCCAGTCGTAGGCGTCGACGTAGAGGCTCCAGAACCAGTCCGTGGTCTCCCGCGGCGACACGTCGAGCAAGGTGGCGACGTTCGCGAGCACCATGAGGCGCGTGATGTGGTGACTCCACCCTTCCGCGAGCACGTCGCTCACGACGCGATCGAGGCACGCGAGCCCCGACGGCGCGCCCCAGTACGCCGCCGGCAAGCCTCGACGAGCTCGCAAGACGCCGCCGGCACGCGCGTCGAACGCGGCGAAGCCGTCGGTCTCGCGGTGGACGTGTCGCACGAACTCGCGCCATCCCAACACTTGGCGCACGAATCCCTCGCGGCTCGCGACGGGAGCGTCGAGCGCCGCCGCGTCGCGCACGACGTCGCGCGGCAGCAACCGGTGCACGTTCAACAGCGCCGCGATGCGCGTGTGGAAGAGTCCGCGCGAGCGCGTCGACATGGCGTCCTCGAACGGACCGAACGTGGGCAGGCACTGAGACGAGGCCCACTCCCAGGTCCGACGCGCGTCGGCCTCGGTCGCGGGCAGCGCGCCGAGGTCCAGCGTTCCCGGATGCGACGCGTAGCGATCGACGATCAACTGTCCGACCTCGCGCGTGATCGCGTCAGGCTCGAAGCGCGGCGGATCGGGCGCGAGCGGCTCGCCGTTCCAGCGGCGCCGATTCTCGCCGTCGAAGCTGAATCGCCCGCCGACGGGCTTCCCACGCTCCATCAAGACGCCGGTGGCGCGGCGCACGTGCCGGTAGAACGCGTCCATGCGCCACGGAGGCCGCGCGCCGACGGCGGCGAGGAACGACTTGCGCGTCGTGATCCAACCGTCGTGCGGGAGGAACCGCACGAGACCACGCTCGAGGAGCGGCGCGAGGTCGACGCGCAACTCGCGCTCGGCGGGCTCCATCACGTCGAGCGGTCCGAGCTCGCGGGCGATCGGCTCGAGCGCGTGGGCGTAATCGCCCCGCGAGATCACGTGGCGCACGGCGACGCCGCGACGCGCTTGCTCCAACGCGAAGTGCCGCAGGTTCGCGAGCACGAACGCCAATTTCTGTCGATGGTAGGGCCGGCGCGCTGCCTTCGCGGGAGATTCGACCACGACGATTCCCGCTTCGGCCGGCGGCGTGGTCGCCAGGGGCCCCACGCGGTCGGAGAGCTGGTCGTACGGCACGAAGATCCACCGTCGGGGACCCTCGGAGGGCCGCAGCGCGTCGAGCGCGGTCCGAAATCGACTCATGCACGTCCCCGCGACGGAATCCGCGAGGTGATGGCCGGCGTAGTCATCGAGTAGGCTCCGACTCGCGCTTCGCGCGGCGACGAGCCGTGGATGCACGACACGCCCGGAACGGAGACCATGACGACGACCTCGAACCTGAACACGCCGATCCGCGCGGATCTCCTCGACCGCGAGATCGCGGGTCGGCGGCTGCGGGGCCGCACGCTGCGCGAGGAACTCGACGGCCCGACGCGCCTCTTGGTGTTCCTGCGTCACTTCGGGTGAACGTTCTGCCGCGAACTCGTTCGCGACCTGCGCCGTGCGCGCGGAACCATCGATCACCTGCCGCCCGTCTTGTTCTTCGCCATGGCCACGCCCGACGAGTGCGAGCACTTCTTCCACCGGTTCGATCCGGACGCCGCGGCCGTGTCCGATCCCGAGGCCACCTTCTACGGTCCGTTCGGATTGGAACGCGGTGGTGCCGGTGAATTCCTCTCCCCCGCCGTGTTCGCGGCCGGCTTGCGCGCGGTGATGAAGGGCAACCTCGTGGGTGTGCCCGTGGGCGACGTGCGGCGGATGCCGGGCGCGTTCCTCGTGAAAGACCACGCGGTGCGTTGGCGGTTCTTGGCCGAACACGCCGGCGACCATCCCGACCTGATCGACGTCGCGCGCACCGCGCACGGCCTGGAGACGAATGCATGAAGCACACCCTCACGAAGAAGCGCGGAATCCTGGTCGTCGCCGCGGCGATGCTGATCGGAGTCGCCGTGTTCGCCATGCACGGTTGCGCCGGTTCGCGGCCCAATTCGGATCCCACGGGCTCCGACTTCCCGACCGTGAAGGGTCGCGCGCTCGACGGCACCGAACGAACGTTGCCGCAGGACGTGATCGGTCCGCCGGTCGTGTTGATCGTGGGCTACGTCCAGGGCGCGCAGTTCGACGTCGATCGTTGGATCGTGGGGCTCCTTCAGACCAAGACGCCGGCGCGGATCCTCGAGGTCCCCACGATCGACGGCCTCGTGCCCACCTGGATCTCGAGTTGGATCGACGAGGGCATGCGCGGCGGGATTCCCTCGGAGGATTGGCCGTCGGTCGTGACCGTGTACGGCGATCAGGCGTCGCGCATCGTGGCGATCACGGGCGACGAGCGCCCGCGCAACGCGCGCGTGCTGCTCCTGGACGGCGGAGGTCGCGTGACGTGGTTCCACGACCGGGGATTCTCGCCCGCGCGACTGTTGGCGCTGGACGAGGCCGTTCGAGCCGCGAACTCGCGCTGAAGGCAGGAAGTCCTTTCCGGGTCGGCGCGTTCGGCGCCGCGAGGAACGACTCGCGCTTTCGTTCGTTGCGCTCGCTGGTCGACACGGGTCGCGACGCCCGGCGCTACGATGCCGGACGTACCGTCGTCGGAAGAGAGCCTGCACATGCGCGTGATGAAATTCGGTGGTACCTCCGTGGGCGACGCTCAACGGATGCGCCGCGTGATCGACCTGGTCGAAGCCGCGGCGCGCGACGAACGCGTGTGCCTCGTGGCCTCGGCCGTCACGGGAGTCACGAACCTCCTGCTCGACGCGGTCCAGCGGGTGCAAGAGGGCTCGGCGGTCGCGGCGTTCGCCGATCGGTTTCGCGCCGTGCACGCCAAGATCGTCGAGGACGTCGCGCGCGAGCTGACGTACGACGGCCGAGCGCGGCTCGACGCGAACTTGGACGCCTTGGTGCGCGAGTTCGAGCGCTTGCTGCAGGGCGTGTCGCTCCTGCGCGAGGCGCCGCCGCTCGTCGTGGCGCGCGTCTCGAGCCTGGGTGAGCGCGCGTCGTGCGCGGTCCTGGCCGAGCTGGCGCGCGCGCGACGACTGGAACCGAACGTCCTCGATCCCGTCGAGCACGTCCTCGCGACCGGCAATTGTCTGGAAGCGGTGCCCGACATGCCGCGCATCCGCGAGCGCTTCGCGACGGCGCGCGCGGGACAGGATCGATTGCTGCTCTTGCCCGGGTTCTTCGCGGGCGACGGCCACGGACGCATCGTGTCGCTCGGTCGCGGCGGATCCGACTGGTCGGCCGCGATCGCCGCCGCGGCGCTCGACGCGCGCCTGTGTGAGATCTGGACGGACGTCGACGGCATCTACAGCGCCGATCCGCGCATCGTCCCCGAAGCGTTCCCGGTCGCGGAGACGAGCTTCGAGGAGGCGATGGAGCTGTCCTACTTCGGCGCCAAGGTCCTCCACCCGCAGACGATCCAACCCGCTCGCGAGCGCGGCATCCCCGTCGCGGTGCGCAACAGCTTCGCGCCCGAGAAGCCCGGCACGATCGTGCGCGACGACGCGGCGCCCGCGCCCCACGGCGTGCGCGGCTTGACGTTGTTGCGGGACGTCGTGCTTTTGAACCTCACGGGTTCCGGCATGGCCGGCATCCCCGGCGTCGCGTCGCGAGCCTTCGGAGCGTTGGCCGACGCGTCGATCTCGGCCATCTTGATCTCGCAGGCTTCGAGCGAGTGCGCGATCTCGGTGTGCGTCACGCAGCGCGACGGCGCGCGCGCGGTCGCGGCGCTCGACCGCGCATTCGAAGCGGAACGTCGACTCCACCGCATCGACGCGATCGAGTCGCGCGGCGGACTGGCCATCGTCTCCGTCGTGGGCGACGGCATGCGCACGCGCATGGGCGCGGCCGGCACGTTCTTCGACGCGATGGCCGAGGTCGCGGTCAACGTCGTGGCGATCGCCCAAGGTGCCAGCGAGCGCAGCATCTCGGCCGTCGTCGCCGCCGAGGACGGCGAACGAGCCCTGCGACACGCGCACCACCGCTTCTTCGGGACACCCGAGACCGTCGACGTGTTGTTGTTCGGCGTCGGAAGCGTCGGCAGCAAGCTGCTCGAGCAGATCGCGGCGCAACGTGAGCGCCTGCGCGCCCGCGGCGTCGACCTGCGCGTCTCCGGCGTCGCCGACAGCCGCTCGATGGTGCTGGACGAACGCGGGGTCGATCCCCTCCGCGCCAAGGCCGCCTTGCGCGGTCCGGACGCGAAGCCGGTGGACTGGAGCTCGATCGCCGCGTTCGTGGCGGCCAAGAAGCTCGTGACGCCGGTGTTCGTCGACTGCACGGCGAACGCGGAACTCGCGACCCGTTACGGCGCCGCGATGGAAGCCGGCCTGCACGTGGTGACCGCCAACAAGATCGCCAACTCGAGCTCCTTGACCACCTACCGCGAGTTGCGCCGCGTCGCGCGACGCAAGCAACGTCGCTTCCTGTACGAGACGAACGTGGGAGCCGGCCTGCCGATCATCGGCACGCTGCAGACGTTCGTGCGCAGCGGCGACCGCGTCGTGCGCATCGAAGGACTCCTGTCGGGCACGCTCTCGTACCTGACGGGTCGCCTCGACGAGGGCGCGACGCTGTCGACGGCCGTGCGCGAGGCGCGCGAGAAGGGTTTCACCGAACCGGATCCGCGCGAGGACCTCTCGGGCCGCGACGTGGCGCGCAAGGTGCTGATCCTGGCTCGCGAGGTGGGCCTCGAGCTCGAACCGGAGGACGTGACGGTAGAGGGCGTGCTGCCGGCCGAGTTCATGGCGGGTGGGAGCGTCGACGACTTCTTCGCACGCTTGCCCGGCCTCGACGAGGAGTTCGCGCGTCGGATGCGAGATCTGCATTCGCAGCAGAAGACGTTGCGCTTCGTGGGCGTCATCGAGGACGGGCGTGCGTCGGTCGGACTGCGCGTGATCGACGACGAGCATCCGTTGCGCGTGGTCAAGGGTGGCGAGAACGCGCTGGCGTTCCTGACGGAGCACTACAGCCCGCGTCCCATGGTCATCCGCGGCTACGGAGCCGGCGCCGAAGTCACGGCGGCTGGCGTGCTGGCCGACGTCTTGTCCATCGCCAGCTGGAGCGGCGCGTGAAGCTCGTCGGGACGCGCGATCCGCGCGACGTCGCCACGTTCCTCGAGGCGACCGCCGGCGCGACGCCCGCGCACGGTGGGTTGTTCACGTTCGACGCGTGGCCGCGGTTCGACGACGTCGACGAGTTGCTCGCGCTGCCCTGGCGCGAGCGGTGCATCGCGATCCTGGGTCGTCTCGTGGGCGACGAGCTCGACCGCGATCAGCGGACGCGGATCGTGGACGAATCTCTCGACTTCCCGGTCCCCGTCGTGGCGCTCGCCGACGGAACCTACGCGTTGGAGCTCTTCCACGGACCGACCTTGGCGTTCAAGGACTTCGGCGCGCGCTTCCTGGCCGCGGTCCTCGCGCGCATCGCGCCGCGAGCCGGGGCTCCGACGCGCACGATCCTGACCGCGACGTCGGGTGACACGGGCGCGGCGGTAGCGCACGCGTTCTGGCGCCGCGCCGGCGTGCGCGTCGTCGTCCTGTATCCGCGCGGCCGCGTGTCGCCCTTGCAGGAACGTCAGATCGCTTCGTTGGGCGAGAACGTGACGACATTCGCGGTCGACGGCTCGTTCGACGATTGCCAGGCGCTCGTGAAGCAGTGCTTCGCGGACGCGGCCCTCGTCGCCGAGCTGGGCCTGACGTCGGCCAACTCGATCAACATCGCCCGCTTGATCGCGCAGGTCCTGTACGAGTTCGAAGCGGTGGCCGACTTGCGTCGACGAGGCGTTCGACAGCCGTTGGTCGTGTCGGTCCCCAGCGGCAACTTCGGCAACCTGTGCGCCGGCCTGATGGCCGAGCGTTTCGGGCTGCCGGTGCGCGCCTTCGTCGCGGCGACCAACGCCAACGCCACGGTGCCCGAGTACCTGGCCGGCGGCGCGTACCGGCCACGCGCCTCGGTCGCGACGATGTCGAACGCCATGGACGTCGGCGATCCGAGCAACTGGGAGCGCATCGAAGCCATGTTCGGTAGGGACCGTGCGTCGATGCTCGAGCGGATCCGATCCGGCAGCGTCGACGACGACGCGACGCGCGACGAAATCCGCCGACTGGCGGCGATCGGTTACGTCGCCTGCCCGCACACGGCCGTGGCTCACCGGATGTTGCGCTCCGCGTTGCGACCGGGCGAAGTCGGCGTCTTCCTCGCCACGGCGCACGCGGCCAAGTTCCGCGAAGTGCTCGAGCCCGTGTTGGGTCGCATCGTCGACGTGCCCGATCGATTGGCGGCGGTCGCGTCGCGTCCGGTCCTCTCGACGTCGATCTCCGTCGACCGCGAGAAGCTCGTCGCGTGCATGCGCGTCACGCGCGCGTAGCGCGACGAGCTTCGAGTTTCCTCATCCGGGCGACGTCCGGATCCGCAAGCGCGCGTCGATGCGCGTCGTCGTGCACGAGGAGTGCAAGCGCAGCGTGAATCACGTCGATTTCGAATCGCGAGTGAAACCGGTTCGATCGAGATAGCGAAGCCTCCGACGATTCGCCTACCGCAAGGCACCTACCACGGAGAACGTCATGCGCTTCGATCTCGCTTCCATCGTCTCTTCCCTCGCCGCCCCCCTGCTGCTCGTCGCTTCGCTCGCCCCGCGTGCCGAAGCGTCCTCGACGCTCAACATCGTCCAGACGGCACAGGCCAACGGTAACTTCAACACGCTCGTCACTGCGTTGCAGGCCACGGGCCTCGACACGACGCTGTCCGGCCCCGGACGCTTCACGGTGTTCGCTCCGACCGACGCCGCGTTCGCGGCTCTTCCCTCGGGCACGGTGCAGTCGCTGTTGCAGCCGGCCAACTTGCCGACGCTCTCGCACATCTTGCTGTACCACGTCACGAACAACGGCCTGCTCGCCTCGTCCGTCGTCTCGCAGTCGTTCCTCACGACGATCAACGGTCAGCGCGTCGACGTCACGATCACGCCGACGGGCGTGAAGATCGACAACGCGAACCTGGTGATCACCGACGTGCTGTGCTCGAACGGCGTCATCCACGTGATCGACGCGGTGTTGCTGCCGAGCCTCGAGACGATTCCTCAGAAGGCTCAATCAGTCGGCGGATTCAGCACCCTGCTCACCGCCGTGACCACGGCCGGGCTCGCTCCCGCGCTGTCCGGCACCGGCCCCTTCACGGTCTTCGCGCCGACCGACACCGCGTTCGCGCCGCTGCCCGTGCACCGGCTGCTGTTCCCGACGAACTTGTTCAAGCTCACGTCGATCCTGAGCTACCACGTCGTGCCGGGCCGCATCTACCTCGACCAGCTGCAGAACGGCCAGATCCTCACGACCCTGAACAACAAGCAACTCGTCGTCACCAAGATCCCGGGTCTCACGCTCATCAACGGACTCGCGATCCAAACGGGTGACGTGGAGTGCAAGAACGGCAACATCCACGTCCTGAGCGGCGTTCTGATCCCGTCGACGTTCTGAGATCGACGTCCCGGAACGAAGACGCGGGCCGCGCGAGACGTTCTCGCGCGGCCCGCTCCGTGTCTAACGACGCGACCCTCGATCGCCTCGGGGCCACGCGATCGCCATGACGCCGTACGCGGGGTCGAACGAGCTCGACGAGGTGCTGGCCGTCCGCAGCGGACACCGGCGACACGCGCGCCCCGGAAGCGATGCGGCTCAGCGACGGGCCGAGGCGACCGCGGCCAGTTCGGTCCGCAACGCCACGGCGACGTTCGCCGCCAACTTCTCGTGCCCACGCGCGGTCGGATGCAGACCGTCCTCGAGCACCATCTCGGGCACGCCGCCGACGCCTTCCATGAAGTACGGCACGAGCGGCACGCCCATCTCGCTCGCCACGCGCGGATAGATCGCCGCGAAACCGTCGGCGTAGGTTGCACCGTAGCTCGGCGGGATGCGCACGCCCAGCAGGAGCACGCGCGCACCCGCTGCGCCGACGCGCGTCACGATCGCGCGCAAGTTGGCTTCGACGTTTGCCAGGTCTTGCCCGCGCAGGCCGTCGTTGCCGCCCAACTCGACGACGACGACGTCGGGCTTCTGCTTGAGGATCCAATCGACGCGCGCGAGTCCACCCGCGGTCGTGTCGCCGCTCACGCCGGCGTTCACGAGGCGGAACGGATTCCCTTGGGCCGTCAACTCGCGCTGCAACACGGCGGGAAAGGCCTGATCCGCCGGCAAGTGCAACCCGGCCGAGATGCTGTCCCCCAGGAACACGACGAGCGGCGCGTCGGCCGGGACGTCGACGCGCGGGCGCGGCGTGTCGCTCGTCGCGACTCGGGTCCCGCGGTCGCCGAGATCGCCGCGGATCTCCGCCGGCTCGCGCGAGCAGGACGAGATCGCGAGCACGCACAGGAGCCACGTGATCGAGCACGGGAGCAACGAGAACGACGTCGGGACACCGACGGCGTGCTTGCGCTCGCCCGGCCCCCGACCGGCTTTCGGCGTCGCGTCACGAGCCTGTGTCGGGCCCGAGGGGAAGCGTGTGGCTCGGAGGAGGGACATGCGCACGACTCTAGGTCCCCGCCGGACCCGTTTCACGCTGCATCCGGCGGGCGACGCGCCTCGTACCGGATTGAGGCGTGCAAACGGCGCGTCGCTGCCTTACCACCTCACGCCATGACGCCGCGCATCGAATGCCTCGCGCTCGGGAAGCAGATGCCCTCGGGCTCGCAGCTCCTGACGATCCTCCAGGACGTGAGCTTGACCATCGAGCCGGGAGAGCTCGTCGCGGTGTTGGGGCCGTCGGGGAGCGGCAAGTCGACGCTCTTGGGCCTCATGGCCGGCCTCGATCGACCGACCAGCGGCCAAGTCCGGATCGACGGACGCCGCATCGACTCGTTGGACGAGGACGAGCTGGCGTTGGTGCGCCGCGAGAAGATCGGCTTCGTGTTCCAGTCCTTCCAACTGCTGGGCAACTTGACGGCCTTGGAGAACGTGCTCTTGCCGCTCGAACTCAACCGCGTCGCGGGCGCGCGGGCACGGGCACTCGAACTGCTCGAGGCCGTCGGGCTGGCCGACCGCGTGCACCACTACCCGTCGCAGTTGTCGGGCGGCGAACAGCAGCGCGTCGCGCTGGCCCGCGCGTTCGGCCCGCGGCCTTCGATCCTCTTCGCGGACGAGCCGACGGGCAACCTCGACGCGGCCACTGGCCAACGCGTGATGTCGTTGATCCTCGACCTGCACGCACGGGAGAAGAGCACGCTGGTCCTCGTGACGCACGATCCGGCCGTCGCGCGCCTCGCGCAGCGGCGCATCCACCTGCGCGCGGGACGCGTCGAGCGTGACGAACGCGACGACCTCGCACGCGTCACGGCCACCACGACGCACGGCGCGAGCGAGTCGAACGCGTGAAGGCGAGCCTCGTGTTCGCGGCCGCCCTGCGTGAATCGCGCGGCGCACGCGGTCGCCTCGTGTTCTTCACGGTGTGCCTGGCGATCGGCGTGGCGGCCATCGTGGGCGTCGCGGCGCTCAGCAAGGCGATCGAAGACGGCCTGCGTGCGCAGTCGCGCGAGCTCTTGGCGGCCGACGTGTCCGTCGACGGACGCCGCGTGTTGCCCGCGGATCTCGACGAGCACGTCGCGGGTGGCATGCGCTTCGAGCGGACGAACACGCGCGAGCTGGCGACGATGGCCAGTGCCCCGAAGTCGGGCAAGAGTCGCCTGGTCGAGGTCAAGGCGATCGAAGGACGATTCCCCTTCTACGGCGACGTGGGCATCGCCGAGTCGTGGCCGCCCACGGGTGCGGACGTCGGCTCGACGAGCGGCGGTGCCGGCGAAAGCTCGAGCACCGGCACCACGCGCCGCGTCGGCGACCTGTCGTCCATCCTCGCACCCGACACGGCGATCGTCGCGCCGGAGCTCTTGGACGCGCTGGACGTCGGCGTCGGTGACGAGATCTCGATCGGCGAAGGCACGTACCGCGTCGCGGCGGTCGTGAGCGAGGAGCCCGGGCGCTTCGATTTCGCGTTGACGGTCGGTCCGCGCGTGTTCCTGGCGGGCGCGGGCCTCGATCGCGCGAAGCTCAGCGAATTCGGCGCGCGCGTCCGCTATCGGGCGCTGTACCGGTTCCTGGTGGACGCGCCGCCGGCGTTCTTCACCGCGCTCAAGATGCGGCTCGAACGCGAGTTGCCCGACGCGGCGTACCTGCACGTCGAGACGCACACCGACGCGCAGCCGACCGTGCGACGCGGCGTGCAACGCGTCGAGCGCTATCTGGGTCTCGCGGCGCTCTTGTCGCTCGTCCTCGGTGGCACGGGCGTGGCGATGATCGTGCGAGCGTGGCTCGCGTCGCGCACCGCGGGCATCGCGGTCATGCGCTGCATGGGCTACCGACCGCGCGAGATCCTCGTGTTGTACGCGGCGAACGTGGCGCTGTTCGCGTTGGCGGGCAGCGTCCTGGGCGGACTCCTCGGCAGCGTCGTGCCGCTGTTCCTGCCGAGCCTCATGCCGGGACTGTTGCCGACGGGATTCCAACTCGCCTGGGAGCCGATCGCGATCGTGCGGGGCGTGATCCTGGGCATCGCGATCGCGGTGGTGTTCAGCTTGCCGCCGTTGACCGGCATCTGGCGCGTCCCGCCCGCGCGCGTGTTGCGCAACGAAGCCGAGCCGCTCCCGCCCGACCGTCGCGTCCAAGTGGGCGCGTTCGCGTTGCTGTTCCTGGGGCTCTTCGGCGCGGCGTGGTACCAGTCGCGCTCGTGGTTCGAGGCGTCCTTGTTCGCCGCGGGCGTCGGCGTGTTGGCCTTGCTGCTCGCCGGTGGTGCGTGGCTCTTGCGACGCCTGGTCGCGACCTTGCCGCGTTCGCGCATGCATCCGTACGTGCTGCACGGCGTCGCGGCGCTGGCGCGCCCGAACGCCGGCATCACGGGCGCCGTGGTCGCGCTGGGTCTCGGCGTGCTCGTCATCACCGCGATGGCGTTGGTCGAGAGCCGCCTGAGCGAACGCTTGCGCACCGCGCTGCCGCTCGACGCGCCTTCGGTGTTCCTGCTCGACGTGCAACCCGACCAGTGGCTGCGGGTCCGCGAGGTGCTGGCCACGTCCGGTGCCGTCTCCGTCTCGAACGTCCCGGTCGTGACCGCGCGCTTGGCCAGCGTCGACGGACGCAGTGTCACCGAGATGGCCGAGGAGCGGAAGAAGACCGACGATCCCGATCGCCAGACGTGGATGCTGACGCGCGAGCAGCGCATCACGTGGATGCAGGAGCTGCCCAAGGACAACCGCATCGTGGACGGTCGACTGTGGAGCGACCCGAACGAACCCAACGAGGTGTCGGTCGAAGAGGAGTACGCCAGGAACCTGGGCGCGAAGGTCGGCTCGACGCTGGTGTTCGACGTTCAGGGCGTGCCGACGACCTTCCGCGTGACGAGCCTGCGCAAGGTCGAGTGGGAGTCGTTCGGCATCAACTTCTTCCTCGTGGCCGAACCGGGAGCGTTGGACGCGGCGCCGCACTTCGAATTGGGCGCGGCGCGGCTCGAGCCCGCGCAAGAGGACGCGACGCAGGACGCGCTCGCCAAGAAGTTCCCCAACGTCACGGTGATCCGCATCCGCACGGTGCTGGAGAAGGTCGTGTCGGTGATGTCGCGCCTCGCGATCGGCGTGCGCATCCTGGGGTCGTTCACGATCCTCACGGGGATCGTGATCCTGGCCGGGGTCGTCGGCGCCTCCACGGTTCACCGCGCGCGGGAAGTGGCGTTGCTCAAGACGCTGGGCGTCACCCGCGCGGGCGTCACGACGATGTTCGCGGTCGAATTCGCGCTCGTCGGCCTCGTCGCGGGCCTGATCGGCTCGGTCGCGGCGCTGCTGCTCGCGTGGGGCTTCTTGAACCGCGCGATCGAGTTGGAGACGGCGCTGCCGTGGTGGGCCGCGCTGGTCGCGGCCGCCGGCGCCGCGATCCTGTCGGCGGTGTGCGGCCTGCTCGCGTGCGCGAGAGCGCTGACGACGCGACCGATCGAGAGCCTGCGCGGCTGAACTGACCGTCACTTTCGCCCGTCCATGACCGCGGAGGCTTCTCCAAGGTGCGTTTCGTGGATCCACGTGTCCCTTCGCAGCAACTTGTGGACGCGAATGACCCGGTTGTCATCCACAGCCTCTTTCGCGTCGGTGAGGCTCGTCCATGAGGTCCTCACGATCACGTGGTCGTGAGCGTCCCCCACCTCACTGATCCTCTCCTGAGGAACTCGATGAAGCTGCACTGTTCCTTGTCCCTGTTCGTCTTGTCCACCCTCGCAGCCTCGACGCACGCCGGAATCGTGTACGTCCTCCCCTCCGCGACCGGCGCGAATGACGGCACGAGTTGGGCCAACGCGTTCACGAGCCTTCGCACGGCGCTCGACACCGCGCCGAGCAACACCGAGATCTGGGTCGCGGCGGGCACGTACGTTCCGGGACCGACCGCGGCGATCTCCGACACGTTTCAGCTGAAGAACGGTGTCGCGCTCTACGGCGGCTTCGCCGGCACCGAGACGCAGCGCGCGCAGCGCGACTGGACCGCGAACGAGACGATCTTGTCGGGCGACATCGGCAACGACGACGTGTACGGCACCGCGCCCGGTCAAGCGTGGTGGCAAGGTTGGTTCGTCAATACCGCGAACAGCGCGCAAGTCGTCACCGGCAGCGGCGTCGACGCGACCGCGATCCTCGACGGCTTCACGATCTCGCACGGCGACACGGGCCCTTCGGGTACGCCGGCCTACTCGGCCGAGATGTCGGGCGGCGGCATGTACAACGAATCCGGCGATCCGACGGTGCGCAACTGCAAGTTCTGGCGGAACCGCGCTGCATTCGGGTTCGGTGGCGGCATGTTCAACTGGAACTCGAGCCCC
>Ga0075163_10000439_pt1 | contig 53124 bp, 64 predicted proteins | sample JI1023141ADNA_FD_71478 | JGI IMG/M metagenome (GOLD analysis project Ga0075163, IMG submission 71478) | Wastewater effluent complex algal communities from Wisconsin, to seasonally profile nutrient transformation and Carbon sequestration -... | ecosystem: Engineered > WWTP > Effluent > Algae...
AAATTCTTCGGTTCGTTTGGTGGCTTTGTCTATCTCACGAGAGTAGGTGCGCTTGAAGGTGAGGTATCCAATTGTTGACCACGGAATCATGTGCTTCTTTTCCATCCACTCTCCTAGCGGCGTATGAGATACGCTCTTTTGAATTGGTGCCGATTCACGGATTCGAACCGCGGACCTGATGCTTACAAGGCAACTGCTCTAGCCAACTGAGCTAAACCGGCGTGGGTGAGGTGTTTATTTAGATGCGCCCGTTTGGGAGCGATTTCCACAGCAGAACCACAAAGATCACAGCGACAACAACTACTATGAACCCGATGGCTGCGAAAACGGTGAGTAAGGTGCTCATTTCAAATATCCCATTGTGTTTGGCACGCCGTGATGGACTCGAACCACCAACCTCTGGGTTTGGAATCCAGAGCTCTGCCAATTGAGCTAACGACGCATGAATTGGTGGGCTGCCTGGGATTCGAACCCAGAAGCATCTGATTCTAAATCAGATAGGTAGACCAATTCCCTTCAACAGCCCTTAAAATTGACATTGTGCTTTGACATCACACCGAGGACTGTACCGCCTGATCCCCAGCGCAAATTCAATCTATCAAGTGCTTGGTTGAGATTCTCAGACACCTTCACAGCATCAAGAATCTCACCTTCAGAGCACTTCTGCTGTTGTGTGCCTTTGCGACGGCGCCATGTTGGTGTTTGGGCGTGGCAGTTTGGACACAACAGTCTCAAGTTTTCTATACAATTGTTCTTATTATCACCATCGATGTGATCGAGCTCAATTGGAATTGATTCACCCAACCACTCTTGTAATCCACACCTCTCACATTGATGACCTCGATCTCTCAAGAGAACGCCTTTGTGGTTACCTCTGCCGCCTTGTTTGAAATCAGCGCTGAGGTTACCTTTATTCCAAGTCATCCTTGCCTTTATCTCATCCGGAATGTTTTCATACGTCGTTGAATAATCCCTATTCAATCGTCGTATTTTCTTCAGAGTGGGGCACTTATTTGATGATGACTGACAAATCAACGATGCGTCTTGTAGGATGTAAGAGGCGATTTCGCCGCACCCATATTTGCAAAGCTCATCCGTCTCAATTTTCTTCGGTTTGTGTCTCATACGCCGTCCCTTGTTTGGTAGACGTATTTAGGAAAATGGCATGTCTACCAGTTCCGCCATACTCGCTTGAAATAGTGGTAGTTCAGTTCGGTGACAAGGATGAACTACCAAGATCCTCAGATCAGTTACGCCGCAAGGCGCAGAGGCTGATCGTAGATTGCATCGTTCGCAGTTGCGATTTGGCCCTGTTTAACGTCGAGTACCATCGACGCGCTGTCCACTCGATTATTCGTTGCCCTGTCGAAACCTGGGCACCCCCGTAGATATTTGGAGGCGGCGGGAATCGAACCCGCGTCCAAGACTCCTTTGGTCTTGCTTCATACAGCGATAAATTTGGCGGGCCGACTAGGACTCGAACCTAGATCCCAGGGATTTGGAGTCCCGGATTTTGCCAATTAAACTACCTACCCGAATTCTCGACCGCCCGTCCGATGATATAACTGTCTGGTAGATCACCATTTTTGAAGTGGACAGGACGACTTCTGAAATTTGACTTTCGCGTCCACAAAGCAATCACAAACCTTGCAATTCCGCAATGTGCCTAGTTCAGGGCATGTGTTGCAGATTTGGATGCGTTGATTCTGCACTGAAGGGTCGGCATACTCAACCTGACCCTTCAGCACGTCTTTCACCAGATCAATTACTCCAAAGGGCTGTGGCTTCATCGATCGCCCGCGACGTAAAACCATCAAGCTGAGTATTCAATTCTTCAATCTGAGCATCACGACGACGCAGCTTCGACTTCAGCCCCCGTACGGTGCGCTTCAAACTCGAAATCGTTTCATTCAAAGAATCGACTTCAGACGAGTCTTCAGACGAGTCTTCAAATACAAAATCCACTTCAACATTTACCATATCGTCGATTCGTGCTTGAAGCTGTGTGTTCTGAGTGTGAAGAGAACGAGCTTCATCCAACGCTTCCTGAACAATATTTGACTGGCTCTCGAGGAGACTAAGCAATTCAGTGATGTGCGACACGGCGAGGCTCGCTGTCATTTCCTGCGCACGAATGATACTCTCCTGCACCGAGTTTGCAACCTGGAGTGCAGATTCTCGGATATACTGTGTTTCGTTCATAATTTTCTCTCAAAAAAGTGTAAAAAGATTGTGGAGATTAAGGGACTCCACGGACCCATAAAACGATTTCAGAAGAGATTCTCGAATGATTCTCGGGTCATCTGTCCTTTGCTGCAGTGCTTCCACGGCGGCTTGAATACCATTACCTGGGAGATCCGCATATTCAACAAAAATACCGTTCGCTATATTCGAAAGGTCGCTGATCAAACTCTCGCGATTTATTGGTGTTGGTGAAGTGATTTCTCTCATCTCAGATCACGAGTTCCGAAGTTTGCCGATGCGATGAACTGCTGTCGTGCTACTTCTTGATCCATCAGAGAATGTCCACGGTGATATGTGCTGGCTGGTAGTAGACGAGGTTTTTTGCATACTCCAGCTGATCCTCCTGGCGACGTTTGACTTCAGCATAGGCAGCATCCTCTGTGTAAGACAGAGCAACCGGTCGATGGATCCCACGCGTACCTTGATCAGTCACATCAAACACGAAGTAGACTACTGGTTTCGTAACCATGATTCATTTTCCTTCAATAGTTTGCCGATACGATGCGCCGCTGGTGACCTGAATACTAGTTTGGGTTTCCCGCCGTTACATCCGCAATGATCACCCTGCAGATCCATCAGAAGACTCGTCTGATTCTCCAACAAGAGTTTGGCGATTTCGACGAGGGCTTGGGTTTCCATCATACTATTTAGAGGCTATTCTAGGCGATCTGGACGTCCTTGTCAAGCAGATGTTTAGTAGAGGTTCTTTTCGAACGGCAGGATCTCACCGCGCTCCAGAGCCTTGTTGAACTTCTCCAGATAGACTGGATCATACATCGACTGAACCTTGTCGTAGTTCTCCCAGCTGAACTGACGGAACCAGCCAGACGTGATGCTCGTGCATACCTTCATCAGGGCCATGTCGAAAGCCTGCTTCTGAGCCTCCGGATCCTTGATCTCAAAAGGGATGATAGCACGTTCCAGCGAAAGAACATACGCCTCTTCGAGCGTGCACAGAAGCTGCACCATCTCAGACGAAGCGAAGAAATTCTCCTTCTTGATGTGCACTTCGTCCTGAGCATCCTTGACTAGCGTGTAAGCAGGAACATGCGTTACAGCCACAGCCCGATGAATCGAATCATGGTCGTACTTATAGGGCACTGTGTCAGAGAAGAAGTCCTTCTTAGACTGCTTCAGATTTGGGTGCGCGTAGTTGTAGGTGTCCTGGCGTCGCTGGTCGTAGATTTCCTTCAGCGCACCTTTGCCGATCTTGGCGCCCATGAATCGCATAGCCTGAATGTCGCGCATCGTCTTGATGAAGTGCGGCGAATTCTTGCGGTACCGGTGCGACATCTTGAGCATGTACAGAAACGGGAGTGACGGACAGGTCACCGTTACTCCACCCAGCGGAAGATCACGCGAGCCAGGATCACGATTGATGACATAATCCCACATGCGATATGCTGTGGAATCCTCCCAGGCGATCTCTGCCTCGATGACGAAGCCACTTTCCAGGCGCACCATAACCTTCGCGCCATTATTCAGAGGACGGAGTTCCACTATCTTCTGGTCACCACGAAACGCATTCACGAACGGGACGAAGTCATCCATCTTGCAGAGGATGTCGATATCCAGACCAGACGAACGTGAGCCTGGGGCGATGTGTTGAAGGGCCATTGAACCCATGACGACGATGTTCTTCACTGTTGAGCTCCTCAGCAGTCAGAAGATTCCCACGAGTCTTCCCAGCCGCGGTACTCCGAATCACCTTCAGCAGGTGCACCAGCAACGACATTCACCGTCTGGGTCATGTTGATCCACAAGCCATTCTCTTTCGCGAACATGCGAAGACGTTCGGCGGCAGTCTCGAACGCGAGGGCGAGCTCTAACAGATGGGCCTGGCGGGCGCGGTCGGCGCGAGCAGTGGCACTGAAGCGATTCATCGTCTTTCCTCTTTGGTTAGCCTACAGAAACAATGATAGACTAACTCACTTCAGATGTCAAGCACCGGCTAGATGAATTAGAGACTGGATGAGTTGGAAGCCATACCGAGCAATTCTCGGATCTGTTTGACCCGCTTATCAATCATCGGGTAATTGGTGAGACTATGACCATTCTCTTGAATGAATCGCTGGATCTCAATCAAGTCATTTAGAATGCTGACAGCCTTCGGCGACCCTATTGAGCCTCGCGCGCTCTGCAAGTATTGATCCAATTTATCAAGAGCTTTTGAAAGTGTTTGTGATGCCATGTTTGATTCTCCGTCAGTGTCCTGGTACAACGAGCGCTCGCCCCGACACAGTCCGGTCAACCATGATTCGAGCTCGTTCCAACCCGTTCTTTTTCTTGAAGAAATAAGGAACGCCACGCTTGTCGCGTTCGTTGGTGAAGATCTGTTGTGCGTCACGACGACGAATGCGGAAATAGAGCCGTGGCACCTTCATCATGTACTGATCGATGGTGTAGAAGTTTGAATCCTTGAACTGTAGATGCTGTTCTTCGAATTCATATTTAGGCTGGTCTTTACCCACGAACATGTAATCAACGGGACCACCCATCTTTTCGGTTCCGCGGAAAGCGTCATGCAGAAATCGCTTGTTGGTCAATTCGATGAAGATGTCTCGCAGCTTGGTTGATGAGCCAAGCTCGAAGTCCTTCGACTGCAATGCTAAGTCTAGGGCTCGGTTCATCAGCTTGGTGATGAAATTCGGATCCATGTCATACAGGGCATCATACCCGCCACCCAGGAGCGAAGGCGCTCGTTCCATCTTCATGGAAACGCCAATCTCACCTCGAGTGGTCATGATAATCATGTCAGCATAGCGTTCCTTGCCGTAACCATTCTTCCCGTCGTTCTTCTTGGCAGAGATGACATGTTTGATGTCAGTGTTGTTGAGACCACCTACTGAGATCGGTCGTCCTCCATTGGCAGCCACAGCCTCATTGATGGCCTCGATGACTGCTCGCTCCTGTCGCTCCTGGACTCGCTCTCCAGTTGCGGATGTCAACTTGATAGTGGTTGGCTTCGAGATGTTCTTGATCTGGGTCCATCCGACAATATCATTAACCTTGACCTTCGCCAGTTCCTTTCCACCCAATCGGTGGAGACCCAAATCCATGATCTGGCAGGGTTCGTTCTTCTTGAACTGATACGCAACCGTCACTCCATCAGGCCCGACTAGATTCCCATCACGGTCAGTTCGGAGTGGATTCTTCAGCCATTCTGGATTTCCCTCGATGTAGAATTCCCATGAGGTCTGATTAGTGCCACTCTTCTTTCGGTCAAGTCCAGCCATAGATTAAGACCTGGTCCCTTGATGAGGTGCAGAAACCCGAAACACTTCGTTTAGCATATCGCGTCCTTCAATCTTGCAGCAATCGATAACCCGCTGCTGTAGCTAATTTGTCGCATCGAATATTATACTCATGCGTCGAATGCCCTTTCACCCAAACCCATTTGACACTTCGATCGCCGACGGCTTGAATGAGCTCTTTCCAGAGGTCAGCATTCTTGATCCCTTTCCACTTCTTTCGAACCCACCCGCGAATCCACTTCGAAGCACCATTGATGACATACTCTGAATCAGATACCACTCGAACTCGAGCACCTGAAGGAATTAGCTTAAACCCTTCAATGACTCCTTTAAGTTCCATCTGATTATTAGTGGCACCAATCTCGCCACCAGAGTGCTCGATTTCATTCCCGGATGGATCAACAACGATACATCCCCAACCGCCTCTGGATTCTCTTGATCCGTTCTTGGACGAACTTCCATCTGCGTAGAGGTTGTAGAGATCTTCGAATGGTGATGTTTGCATACTGTTATTTAAGGTCAATTGACTTCGAAAGCCATGAAAAGTGGATTCGAAGTCATTGATTCAAAAGAGTGAAAAACACCAGATTCTGAAAGAAGTCGAATGATCGATAGTTACCCTATCGTGTACCGGGATGAGTGATAACACCCGTTAATCTTCTCTCTTTTGAATTGGTCAGGACTGCAATTACATCTGAAATAATTCTTCTACTCGATTACTTTCAAACTGCTTCTCGATATCGGGATGGGGATTGTGAGTCACGCCTTCGGCTGTAACACCGAAGGAGACTCAACGATACGGTCTAGGTACACCGATCGCCACGAGGTGTTCGAAGTCTGAGCATCTACTCAGGATGGGAGCACCGGACTCCACCCTATAACTTCGCCTTCTGTCGCTTGCGCGAATGCTGCCACATCGAATAGGATAACACCTGATCCTACTGATGACACTGGTTGCCGGCGAGGCAGAGCCAGTCTGTCTTTGGTCTCTCGACCTTTAACTGCGAGGTGAATCTACTGAGCTCTGTCTCACGTCATGTGCCTGGGTGGTCTGACGATTAGTCTCATTCTGTTGTAGCGCAGTCTACAGTAAGGGGGCAAACGCCTAGAGCCCGAACTGGAACGTGTGACTCATTTCTAGAGCCACACGACGAACACACAAGGATATTTATACCACAGTCAAAGAAATGGGTCAAGTAGTTTTGAGATACTTGACCCATCTTGTTGGGGTTGGCTGTTAGCCGACGATGGCCCTCGCTTCGAAGTCGTAGATGACGAAGAACTTGCCGGTGCTCTTCTGCTTCACGACCCACTTGGCCTTGGCCGTCGGACGGTACTTGTAGAAGGACACCTCGCCCAGCGTGCGATGGTGGTAGGTCTTCGACGCGTCAAACTGAGGGCTGACGCAGGCCTTGCCGTAGGCATTGAGCTTCGGGTCCGCGAGGGCTTCGCCGTTGGAGTTGGTCGCCGTGACCTTCAGCTTGAAGTTCACGAGCGAGTCGTTGTAGGAGGCGCTGCCAGCTTCGATCACGACACCGTACTTCTCGCCCAGGGCCTTGAGGGTGGCGTTCAGCTCACCGCGGAGGGCCTTGACGTTCTGGGCGGAGAAGCTGACGATCTTGGAAGCCTTCATTTTGAACTCCTGACTGGTTGAGTGGTAACCTTCAGAAGCTATTATAGAGACTTCGATACAAGATGTCAAGCACTTTTTTGAATTATCTTAGGGTACCTGACCTCTTTGATGGGTCAAAGGTACCACGGCTGTTACCTTCTTTGTCTTTCGCAACGAAGTGAAAGCCTTCACCCGAAGGATGGGTCATTTCTTTGACTGTCAGTCCTTGCTTCTTCGCATTATCTTTCCATGTCGCGAGGTCCTTGAAAGACATGCTTTCAGTGATGAATTCTTTGAATGAGAATACCATGTTGGTTCCTTTTGGATACTTGACCCATCTTGTTGGGGTTGGATGTTAGCCGACGATGGCATTCGCTTCGTAGTCGTAGATGTCAAGCACTTTTAGCGCCTGCTGGCAATTTCTTTCTTGTACTCCGCAATCATCTCCTTCTTGGCAGCCAGGCGCTTTTCGATAGCCTCTTTCTCAGCAGGAGTCTTCGCCTTCGAAAGCTTCGACTGTAGGTCTGACAGGATCTTCTCGTGCTCTCGAAGGGTTTGGGTGAGGTCCGCCACTGAACTGGCTTCCATCAGGTACTCGGTGAATGACTTCATGCTGGTTCCTTAGGCGTATAGTTTGATCAGTCGTTCCCAGGTGCTGCCGACACCTGCCGACATAGCACCGGCGCGGATATTGAGGCCTCTGACCAGCTTTCTGATATTGATATCCTTTCCATTCTTGGCTATCAGATCCACCACTTCCTTGCGCTTATCTAGCGACATGTCGAGTCCATCTTCAAGCTCAATGTCGCCGCAAATCTTTTCCAAGAATTTGATCAATTCAACATCCTCAGGGTCGATAGAAATCATCAGAGCCCGAGTTCGAAGTGCGCCATCAGGGTCGAGTTTGTCAATGCTCAAGTTTGAAATGAAGATGATTCTACCAGTGAAATCAAAATGGGTTGGGAGCTTTCCATCTTCAATATCTTGGTCAGTTATTGTGTCTGGATCCATCAGATTCTTCGATGCTTTATTCCAGGCAATCTTTCTCTGCTTCTTCGTGTCAGTCGCTGCCTTTAGGATGTTGCGTCCGTCCTGATCAGCCAAGGCGCCGTCTGAGTCGTCGAAGAGAACGATTCCCTCCTTGTTCTTGAAGAGGACCCGATAGACGCCGGGAGCAGAAGCGGATCCTGCATTCTTGAAGTATCCTGCACCGTCTCTCAAACCCATTGCGTTCAATGTTGATTCGACTTGGTGAGTTTTGCCGGTGCCGCCGCGCCCTGCCACAAAGAGTGCATTCGAGGCACCCTTAATGGTCAATCTAACGAGTCCTTTCAAATCTTCGAGTTGATCCTCGTATGCGATTTTCTCGATGTTCTGATCCATCGCCTCATGTTCAGCTTTCGCTTTGTAGGTTTCGTTCCCACCGCCTGCTTTGACGGTGATCTTTACACCACCCAATTTCTTCACAACCTCGTCTTTGGTTTTCTTCAAAGCATCAATGTCGTTCTGGGTTCCGGAGAACATCACGTCTCGACCCTGTTTTGAAAACAATGACGGGTGAGTAGTTCTTAGATATGTCAGAACCTTGTAGCCTCGAGAGCCTAGTGCTGATTCAACACCCGTCGTCGGGATCTTTGTTTGTGGTTTGAAGTACGCCACCACGCCGTCGAATATGTCAGAATAGCTTTCGTTCAAAACCTCTTCGTTGAGATTATCTGGTGGGATTGCGACAAATGTGCCGATTTTGATTGGTCCGCTCAACATATCTGCCACGAACGGGAGGACGGTCACCAGGGATGCTTCATGATCGAACGAAATATTCAACTTCGGGTCATATCCGTTTCCTTCCCACCAGTCGATTGAATCGAGGGTGGAGGATTTGAAACCTGCGGATACCCAATTAAATCTGATTGACTTCGAGCCATCGTAAAAGTATCGGATCCCGAAACCTTTGTTGACAGTATTTTTGAATTCTTCTATTCCAGGCATCTTCATGAATTTGAAGCCTGTCTTTTTCTGCAGGTAGTTCTGTATCAACTTTGCAGCCGCCATGGAATTCGCATTCGAGATGCTTTCCATCAGCCACTGCTTGAATTCGATTGCTGGCATGAGAGATCCTGGTGTTAGAGTGAATGAATTAGATGAGGCGAGATGAATTCTTGCCGCTGAGGTCCCAATCCTTTTTGTAGATCTTGTCCCAGTTGGCTGAGACCCACTTCGGAATATCGACGGAATCGACGTCATGAGGGATGGCAACACGGTCCCGGAGTCCGGGTGATGAGGAAGCCACGAAGAGGAAATTGTGCTTTCCTATCCGATCCCAATGCATCACACCGATCTTGCCGTCGACCACCAAGCCACCGCGCTCGCCTGACTTGATCGAGGGGGCCTTCGTGCTTTCTTGGATCCATTCGTTGAATGCGAGCATAGGGTGTGTTCTGAGTGGGAATTGGTATCGGCTGTATTTAGGTTCAACCAAAAAGAAAGGGCCCGAAGGCCCTCTGTGCATGACTCACACACCAGGAGGTGGTTACTTGGGCTCAACACCCTTTGATTTCATTTCAACAGCGGCTTTGATGAGATTCTCAACGAACACCTGCCAGGCGGAATAACCACCCCCGACGGGTTGTGACGCCAGATGAATCATCCCCTTGCGGAGTATGTCGATGTCAACAATTTCAAGGTGGCTGTACTCTTCGATGGACTTGAACAAGCCTCGAACCTGGTCTTCAGTGATCTCGAGGGCGAACTTCGCATCACTCATCGCCAACCACGGCTTCGTACAGGGCAGTGAAATCTTCCATCTCGTCGCGTTCTTTCTGGAAGGTCTGGGCGTGGTAGGCGCGCGCCAGCTTTCGAATGTACTTCTTCGGGATCTCGTGTTTCTCAGCAGCACCGTCGATGGCTTCCTTGATGTAGCTGTTAAATCCCTCGATTTTCGCCCACTGGTCGCTGATGTCTTTCAAGACGTCGAGGATGGCTTTTCGAGCATGGGGATCAGAAGGTACAGTTACACTGTTGAGGACGTCTGCAAATGAAAACTTTGGTGTCATAATACTCACTCTCCTGCTTGCACGGTTTGAAAAATTTCAATCATCCTTGCACAGTCCATCGCTGCATCATGCAACGCATTGTGTTTCACAAATGTCGAGGGAGTCCCACCCTTCAAGTCATAATTCCCGTTGTCAACACCAGTCAAGATATCAATGAAGGTGCGAGTGTCACGGATCTTCCACGAATTGTACGGAACCTCTTCATCAATATCTCGATAGAGGTCCTCGATCTTCGGGAAGTCGAAATAATTCCCTCGGCACCATACATACGACTTCTTTGGATTGTAATTCGTCCTTTGAATGAAATTTGTCAGGAATCCGAGGCCTTGTTCCAAGGAGACGTCATTCTTCGAAGGGAGGATTGAGTTCTCTCTTGCCTCTTTCGACTGCTGCTTCCACCAATCCATCGTGCTTTGACAGACTGAGCGCTTGTATTTCTGGAGTTGCTCCTTCACGTCAAACTTGACGTAGAAGCCTCGAAGTACCAACTGGTCATATTCCATCGGATCTTCGAACGTGAAAGGCACGCAGGCCAACGTGGTCACAACAGTGTTCTCTCGGAGACCGAGAGTTTCAATATCAAAGCAGAGGTGGGTGAGGCTCATCATTCATTCTCCATTTGTTTAGAGTATCATTATAAGAAAGGCTGTGGGTTTTGTCAACCCCGATTGGTCAAGAGGTTCAAGAAATCGTTCAATTCTGGCTGACCCATAAACTCAGTGGTGTAGCGAACTGCGAACGTCTGTGACTCAGTTCCTGGGTGACGAATGTAGACGACGGGACCCAAACCAGATGGCTCCATGGTGACATGGTCGCCGAACTTCGACGCGTCGAATTCTTCGAACGGCACACGTTCAGTTTCAGAGACGGGGATTGTGCCATCAATGAAGGTGTAGGAGGTGACGTTTCCGCTTCCAACCAGGTCTTCTCGCAGGTATTCTTTGAATGAATGAATAGGCACGGCTGTACTCTCATTGATGTTGAATGAAGCCTTGATCTTCTGCATGTCGTTCTTGCTGATGATCTTGATTTTGTAAGCCTTGTAGATACGCAGCTGGTTGTTTGGTTCGAAGACACACCACTCAGGTGAACGGATGCCGTCTCCACCCAAACCAGCTGCACGGTAGTTGGCTGGCTGTTGACCCAGAGCGGCCTTCATCTGGAAGATGTAACCTTCGGTGCCAACACCTCGCGTATAGCCACCGTCAGATACATACTGCGACACCTTGTCCAGCACATTTGAAAAGTAAATTCCGTCACCGAGCATGCGACCCACACACGAGGCGTCTGTTGATTTGATAACGCTGAACCCATAACGCAGAATGAAGCTGGCGGCAATGGAGCCCGTCCCATGGAACGCTGGATCCATAATCTGTGTACCAGGATGTTCAGTGACCCAGTTGTCGAATCCATTCTGAATTGGCAGATCCACGTCGAACTCTTCCATGAATTGGACAGAGATGTCACCGTGACGATACTTGTTGTAGACGTCGAATTCAGCAGAGCGTCGGTACATCTCTTGGTCTGATCGATCAACCTTCTTGGCAGCCAGTGGGCTGAACTTGCCCTTGAAATCCTGGACAGTCTTGATCATGTCGCCGATGTTCTTCACCGAACGCACGCTTGCCCCACCTGGAAGTTCGATATTGTTGTACTTCAAGATGACAGGCAGGCGCGAAGGCTCAATCTTAATGAATGGACGGATCGGGGCCTGCATCATTTCGTCATCGATTTGACGCAGCAGAGAGTACTTGGTGAAGTAGTCCACCACATACTTCTTGGTCTCGCCGGTCATTTCATCGAAGATCTTTTCCGCGTCTGATTTGCGGTTGGCCTCGTAGAATCGAGCGATGATGGTACAGATGTTCTCGTTGACTGCGTCGCGCGAAACCTTTTCGAAGATGGCCTTGTTGGTCTCGCCTTCCTTGTTCAGGACATTGATCATTCGGCGCAGTGAGGCGGTGCTGATGTCTGGATGCTCGTCGGCGATGGTCTTCACGAAATTGACCAAACCAACCAACTGGCTGCTGCCTTGCTGAGTGACCTTGAGCAGCTTGGTCAGATCCACGGTGCCTTCCAGGAGATTGTTGATCTCCCCTGTCGTGTAGGATTCCGCAAGGAACGGAAGCATCTCTGGTCCGCCTGGCTTGGTCTTTGCCCGATCTCGGATCTGGTCATCATAGATTTTGACCAGCCACGGGCAATCTTGGACAAACCTTCGATCGCCCATGGTCCAGCCCCAGCCTGTGTTGTCTGTATTGAATGATGCCTTGAACAGCTCAAGCAGCCAGTCGGGGGTGTCCTTTTCGTTCAGGTCCTGGATCAGGTACTTGCCTCCCTTCATCAAATCATGAGGAGTGATGGTAGTTGTCTTTATTGACTGGAAGTAATTGTAGGCACGTTCACGAAGGCTTGGATATTTCGCCATCAGATGACGTCCGTACTTTCGATTCCCGTAGTCATATCTCCGTATGTCATAGCAGTCGTTGATAAGCTGAGGATCCTTGAGGTCAAACTTTTCAGCATCATCAACACCCAGGATGCGGACAACCATTTCCATGAAGATTGGATTCAGGATCACTCTATCCTGGTGGTCCAATATCAAGTCAACCAGATTTTCGAAGGTAGTCTGATCCAAGAGCTTTCGACGCCATCCGCCCGAATTCTGATCAGCGATCGCCTTTGGCATGTTGCGAAGAGCATTGGATCCTGGCTTCTTCAGCAGATCCAGCAGAGCCTTCTGCACCGGATCATCTTCACCTGACAAGTAGAGAGCGTAAGCCATGACTGATGCTGCGAGTCCATCCGTGTTCTTTTCGAAAGCCAGAAGGATTTCAAGTCCAGCATGGGTCTCGACGGTCTTGGCATTCTTGAAACCGCCATAGAGTGCACCTTCAACACTGGTCAGCCAATTCATCGGGGAGACGCCTAATTCGAACATCAGCTTACCGATGGCCTTGAACTCAGCATCTGTCAGGCTCGTGAGAGGAATACGCGCCCGTCCAAGTTCTTTGATGAACTGGCTCATATGGGCGCCGGCGGCGATGGCACTCTTAAAGGCTTCAAGCAGAAGAGTCTCTCGATCTGCACTCAGATCCACGATAGAGACCTCTGAATTGATTTTTAAACCATTCGCCTTGATTACAGAATCTCCTTCCTTGATCAAACGGAAGAATGTCTGAGCATCTTGACTCAGCTTAGAAATCTGTTCATCAGTGATGGCGAAAATAGTCTTTGTAGACTCAACCGTGATGGCTGACTGATCCAAACCGAGAGCTTGTGCGATGCGCTCTTTGACCTTTACAGAACCCCAGCCTGTAGCTAGGTGGCTATACACAGATGCAGTCAGCTTGGTGAAGACTGGAGACGACATGAACATAGTCTGTGGAGTCGCTACATCTTCACGCAATAAAGCAGCGGCATTGTGGTATGCACCCTTGGCCCCACTCCGGATCTTCATCACCAGCAAAGTGTATTGCTCCATGATGTCAGAGAAACCCTTGATACCATGGCGGGACACAAAATTGAAGGCATTGTTTCCGATTTCGGTGAACGCCTTCTTCACAGTCGGTTCATCCAGAACACGAGCGTAGTGCTTCACCTCGTCAGGGAGATCAACGCCTGACATGACTGTGATGAAGGCACCAGGGTCATTCAGGTGCTTTGATCCCTCAACCATGGCTCCACGCAGAGCATACATAACAACGTCGCTGACGTAGTTTGACGGAGTAGAACCAAGATGGTTTGAAGTCAGCGACTTGGCTGCCTTTATCAACGAATGGTCCTTGATATGCTTGACGGTGCCAAACGTCTGAGTATTGTCTCGCATCCAACGCGAGAACTCGGCGTATGGGAAGTTCGTGCGAGTGACTGCATTCTTCTTCAGAACGACGTCGAGCGCAGACTTGTCATGCGCCTTGAGGACTTCAGCGAACAAAGCAGGGCCAGTCAGAACAGGTGGCGCATTGATGATGACAGCTGGAGCCTTGGACGCAGGGATTGCAGCCGCTGGAGGTGCTCCTGAGATAGCAGGACCAGGAGGCGTTGTCGATGTTGCAGGCGGCGTGGTGGAATGTGGTATAGCCTGAGGTGCGGTCGCGGTCGCGGCAGCTGGAGCGGATCCAGTCGCGCCCATCTTAATGAAAAAGTCGTTGTATTGGCCTTTTTTCACGAGTTCGCGATATTCGTTCGTAATATCTTTGAACTCAGGCAGTCTGGCCAAATGGAAAAGCTGCTTCGAGAGTTCCGGCAATCCTATAGTGCCAGAAAGAAACTGATTCAACGATGTCCAGACTCGAGCGTCAGGACGATGGCTTTGGACGCGCATGCGTGTCAAGATATCGAGAACCTTCGCGTCATCGATATCTGCACCTTTGACCTTCTTCGTCTTGATGAGGAACAGAAATTTCGTGATCTCCATCGCGACGGCGGGTGGTATAATTCCCGCGTCGTGTCCGAGTTTAATGACCAGACTTACGTCGTGATTCGTATCTGCGATAGAATGAATCTGCAACTTCCCTTCTGTGGTCTCATACGTTTTCATGTAACCGCGTTTGTCGCTGAGCTTATAAAGTCCCAAGAATCCAACGAAGTTGAAGATGATAGCACTCATCAACTTCTGTTTGTCTTTCAGTAGGGTGTCACGCTCAGCTTGGCTGGTGTAGAGGCTGTTTTCCAGAAGTGTTTCAGTCGTCATCTTGATTCCTGTCGGCTCTTATTCTTCGTGAACCAGACGCTCCTGATCTTCGCGGCTGGCTTGGCTCGGGTTGAAGTGGATCTTGGTGATGCGCCAATCAGATCCATCTGCAGATGCCAGCGTGTGGGCGAGCACCTCAGCCTGGTCGAATGTCTCTGCATAGAAGACCTGGGTGTCAGGCTCGAACGTCAGTTTGATGATGGCGTAGTTGCTCTTGCCAGACTCATCGGCAGCGAATGCCTGGAGTGCTAGACGAACCTGTTCTGCCATGATCGGACTTTCGAAATTGCCCACCACACGTGACGACTTCTCTGTCGAGGTTTCACCACCCGCAAACTGGAGCGTGGATTCGGTGAACTCGGTGACCAGATAACGCTTCTTCTCGATGACCTTGTAGACGGTGGTTTTGCTAATCAGTTCCATGTTATGCTCCTCGAGCCCTCAGGCTCATTGGTTACGTAAGAGAGTCCGCAGACTCAAATGAAAATGGGGACCGGTTTGACGGGTCCCCACTTATTTACCTCGAAGTCTCAAGGTTCACGCTTTTCTGTGAACCAGGCGAGGATCAATCTGCAAGAAGTTTCGCATAGGCCGCCATTTCGTCATCTTCATCGTCTTCATCGTCAACAGGCTTCGGCTTCTGCGCAGCAGGCTTGCTTGATTCTGCTGGCTTGGAATCCTGAACCGGCATCTCATCCTCTTCGCGTCTCCCGGCTGCTTGATTTGCATTCACTGCGGCATTGCCAACGACTGCGTTGAACCGTGCAGCCAGCTGAGCATATGGCTTGAACTTGTCGGGTGCGATTTCTGGAAGCAATTTGTGCTGGGCATTCCAGAGCTTTTCGAGTGCTGCCTCGTCGCCGTCGAAAAGAGCAGATGGGGCCTCGAACTCGCTCTTGTCGTAAGAACGCTGGCCATCCAACATGCGAGCCTTCAGCTTGAAGTTTGCACCTGTCCAGAAGTCGAACGGGTTGAAAGCAGTCTCATCTTCGAACTCAGGTTTCATAGCGCCTTCGATCTTCTGGAAGATACGAGGACCAAACTCCCAGAGGAAGACCTTTCCTTCCTGTTCAGGGTTCTTGGTGTTAGACACCACCAAGATGTTGGCGATGTACTTCAACTGGCGCTTGCGCTGGCGGGCAATGTCCTTATTGGACTCGATCCCTGAGTTCCAGAGCTCTGAATTGGATTCAGACACCGGATCAGTCTCGCCGATAGTTGTGCGAGAATTTTCGATGTACCACTTACCGGTACGACGATCTTTGAAACTATGCTTGTAGATCTTCACGAACGGGAATTCTTCGCCGTCAACCGCAGGGAGGAATCGAATTACTGAGAAACCATTTCCTGCAGCGTCAACCTCAAACTTCCAGTAACGCGGATCTTCTTGGAATCCGCCTTTCTTTTCGTCATCCAGCTTTTTGGTCAGCGACGAAAACGAACTCTTTGAACTCTTTTTCAGATTTGCAAATGACATTTACTTCTCCTATTGGCATTGCGGCTCGTGTGGCCTTGTTTGCGCTAGTTGGTCAAAGCGATGAATCATACACTTTCTGTCGATTTCAAGAAAGTATTTGTATTTAGAGAGCTGCAACGCCTCTCGTTTCCACAGTGGATCATCGGTGGGTTGTGATGTGAAATTGAAACCCTTGTCGATGATGGCGAGTGTTTCATCAGACACGCCGCCAAGTATTTCTCCACGTTTTGCAATGATAAGTGGTCTCGAACCTTTAGTCAAGAGCAGTTCTCGTACCAATATACTTCTCTCTCGCATGAAGTCGATTACATTCTCGATGTCAGACTCGAATGTATGCCTCATCGAGTTGATACGCTTCATGCGATTTCGATGAAAATCTTTGATTTCTTGTTCAAGTACCTCTCCAATCCAGATTGAAGAATTGACGAGAAAGCATGAAATCAAGTATTGACGTCGTTCCTCGCGGTCTTTGATCTCGTAAGTCAAGCGATCGAAGAAGGCAAAATCGTTTCTCTTTTCAAGTGCTCCCCGTGTGATCTTTGAGCCAATTGAAGGATTCCAGATAATCTCGCCGTTGAAATGCAGTTTCAACGTGACGTAATCCCTGAAGCAATTCAAGACTTCTTGATTCATAGGAGAGAGTTTGGTGCCCTCTGAACGCACTTTCTCACATGTCGACCAGAAATAGCAGCAAACTTGAGCTGCTCTATCGCAGCCGCATCGAGACCTTCAGCGAATTCGCTCGGGTCCATATCATGATCTTGGCAGTATTGGGTAGCAGCCTCAAACATGTTGACAGAGTCTCGCTCACTGATGTGCATTATCGCTTCAAGGATTTTCTCACTATATGTCATATGTCTCCACGTCACTCTGTTTTGAAAAATCGATGTCCACCCACCCGGGCAATGAAAATTCTCTTTGGATTCTTGAACCCTCCGACAGAGAAGAAGGTTGCTTCCTTCAGTTCCTCAGGGACGAAGGGTACACCAAGAATATACTTCAAGATGTATTCCTGAGATTCATCTTCCATCGCCATCCAAGTCTCGCGCTCATAACGAGGTTTCACATGATTTTCATCATACCATTCGAACTGACCTGGCTGCCGAACGACTTCGCATATGGTGTCTCTCCACCTTTTGAGGTCAGACGCTCTGTTTAGAACAACCATTGCGACAGCTGCTCTGCCCTCACGCGGTTCGCCGCGAGCTTCATGATACAACGTTTCAGCCAGGCACTCAACTTGAGATTGGTTGATTGTCAACGGAGCTCGGTCCAGTGGCGGTGAAATTGTTGTGATACTCAGAAACACGTTTAAGAGCATTGCGAACATGGTCTTTCGTCCTCTCGATGAAGATCTGGGGGGCTGTATTGCTTCGATCTGCAATCAGCAACCCAATCTGTTTGACTTCGATCCCAAGGAGTTCATACAACATGATACAATAGAGTGTACATTGGAGGAAGTAGTCCTCGACATACTTCCGTTGTTTGGTGGTTCTGGTGTTCTTCACATCAATCAGGGTCAGCACGCCATCGTAGAATCCGATAATGTCAAGGTATCCCATGACTCTCAGTTTATCCGACCAAACCTTCAGCTGGAGTGCGATTGGATCCACTTTCAAGAGTGGCGCCTTCAGCTGACGATATAGGTCGTAACCTGGTTCATCCTTGTAGTCTTCTTGCACAAATGATTCGTCGAACGACGACATGACCAGCCGATCGAGACTGGTGCCGATGGAATGCGATTCACGAAGGATCCGCTCGGCTTCCTCTTCTCCGACTCTCTTTCTCCACTCCAAGAGTCCAGATTCGTCCTTCGTGTCTGACAATACCCGAGTTACTCCAGGGTACTTGTTTTGGGGTTGGCGCCCAGAGTCGATGAAATCGTGGATGCTCTGGACCACGATCAATTTATCGTCATTCATTAGAAAAGACCATAGCCGCCGATCTCAATACTAGCGGCGTCGCCCACGATGAAATTTGCCATGTTGTCTACCGGTCTCTGATAGTTGATCCAGGATTTGCCTTCTTCACCGCGCTCAGCCAATTCCGGAAGTCTTCTGGCGCCTTCCTTCGTCCAAGAGCTTCTGGTGACATGAAGGCATAGCACCCACCAACGGTTCGCTGAATGGATAAATCCCCGCACTCTGGACAATTCTCCGAGAGCGGGTCATCCATATCAGCGATCTTGAGAAGCCGATCGAAGGAGTGTTTACAAGTCTTACACTGGAAGATGTAAGTTGGCATCAGAATGCTCCGTTGGACAGCAACCGAGTCAATCGGTTCCTGACATAGTAATCGAATACCTTTCCCTTGACAGCCACGGCTTCACTGTAGGCATTGACAATCTTCGACATGAGCTCTTCTGGGATCAAACGCAAGTCGATCAATTTCTGATTGCGTTTGAAATTGGAAAGAACTTCGAACGTTTTGCAGAATTTCTCTGGCTGAGCGAGTCCGAACTTCGAACATTCAGCCAACCAAGAGACGCGAACTGGCTTCTGTCGTTTTTCCGGATCCATCAGCGTGTCATCTGGTGAAAGAATGTTTGGAACGCCGTCGTCTGTGTCACCTTTGATGATATGCTCAAGCAGGTCATACTTCGCATTCTTTGGCGTCAAGAATTTCGAATGGAAAATACTCCACTGCTTGATTCGAGGGCAGATGTGTTGTTGAACCTGAATAAAGTCCTTGTCAGATGACAAGATGCAGATATCTCGCTGAGTTCCATAGACCATACACAGTGTGGCGATAATGTCGTCAGCTTCTGCGCCTTCGACTTCAAGACACTTGACTGGGAAGTTTTCCCTCAACTCTCGCTTGAACTCGTCATACAATGGAAAGAAATTATCCCAATCGAACGAATCCTTTTCGCGTTGATCCTTGCGCTTTCCTTTGTAATAAGGGAAAATCCCTCGACGCCAATATTTCATGCCGTCGAAGCACATGAGGATCTCGTCATAGTGCTTCAATTTGTTCTTGTGTTGCACTAACCTATCGAGAATCAGATTTCGGACGAGAGTCAAATCCATCGTCGATCCAGTCCTCGAGTGGTATTCCAAGATGGTGCTGAATACCAGGTTGGAAGCATCGATCAGAAGGAGACCGCTCATTCCAACACCACCTTGTGATTCTTCTGCTCATAGAGAGCATAATCCAGTTCGTCCCAATCTTCAACAAGCTCAGGGTGAGAGAGCGCCTGATCCAACTGGCGCTCTGCCCGACGTTCACTAGCCGACTTGAAGGTCTGTACTCTCTTAGGAAGGACTGCTGACCCTTTTTGACTCTTCATCTTTAACACTCTCCAGCGCAATGATCCATGATTTAACGAAACCTGACCGCACAATGTCATCAATTCCGAACTCGATGATTGTAATGCAGTTTTTCATTTTTGTCAAGACTTTGTGAAGCAATCGATATCCGCTTTCTGCTTTTGATAGATCCGCTTGACGTTGATCTCCACACAGAATGATTCGACAGTTCTTTCCGACTCGTGTCATCAGCGTGTTGATCTCACCCTCGGACATATTCTGGCATTCGTCGATGATTAGAATGCAATCGTTGAACGTAGTCCCTCGAAGAAATGAAGTTGATTCAAATGAAACGAGATTTCTGACTTTCAATATCTCCCAGGCGTCGCCTCGGTCGAATATCTCTCTGAACATGGATTGATAGGCCTTCTCGAAGACCTCCATTTTCTCACGTTCCGTCCCTGGAAGAAAACCTATGTCTCTAGTTGGAACAGACGACCTGAAAATGTGGATTCTTTCCTTTTCACCTCGACGTATTTCATCAGCGGCGAGAGAGCACGCGAGGAAGGTCTTTCCTGTTCCTGCATATCCACAAAGTAAGAGGTTCTTTCCACTCGAATATTCTTTGATGGCCTCTGCTTGACCCTCCGTCATTGGTGCGATCTCGCACATCTCAATATTCAAAGGGTTTTGTTTGGTTCGAACTCTTTTGATTTTCGACATGCCTTCCCTATTTGATTGGTGGTTTGAATTTCGAAAGTTCTAACTGAGCTTTCAAACCACTGCATGTCCTAGATTTTAAGTAGGCTTCAAGATTTTCCACTGACCATCCGGATTCGATTGCTGAGTTTGCGTCATTCCACTGAAAATGCTTATCGTAAATCACAACCGAATATCCGTTCACAATTGCCCTCTTCAATTGTGTGTAGACTTGCCAGTTTGTTTCATAGTCTCGGTCAAATACGAAGACGAAATCAGACTTCGAGTGGGACTCGAAGTATTTAGCCTCAGGGAGCATGGAGCTCATACCAGCTGTGGCGACTGAGTTTGGCACAAACATGGCGTCGAAAGGCCCCTCAAAAATCCAGAGTCTTTTCGTCCAGTCGACGTTATTCAGCCCCCATATTTTCTTCATTCCCTCTTCAACTTCGAGGGTCAGATACCTGAACTTCCCAGAGAGAGCTCGACATTGAATGAAAGTGAGAATTCCGTCAGAGTCAAAGAACGGAATGACAATCGCTGCAATTTTCCCTTCGACGAGGCGTTCGTGGTATCTTGGTATCGATTTGTTGATGATATTGATGTCATCAACATACCACAATTCACGCTGCGCAACGAGAGGAATCTTTCTCTTTTCAATAAACAATCGAGCCTCGTGGTCAATTGGAAGATCCAAGAGACGAATGCAACGCGAGAGGATTCGATTTGTTGACTTCAATTTTGTCTCAGTCTTGAAAGATTCATGACAGACAGATTTGTTTTTTCCGAGGTTCGTCCTCTTGGTTGGCTCGACGAATTTTTCGAACCTATATTCAGCAGCCAAACTCGGTGCGATCAACTTCAAAAAATCACCGAAGTTGAGTGGTTTCCCGCAATTGTGACATTTGAAAGCGACCGAGTCACCAACAGGGTACAGATATCCCCTCTTTTTGATAGTGTTTTTCTTTGAATCGCCGCAGAAAGGACACCTAAATCTGAAGACGTCATTTCCAGCGTCTTTGAACCCCGGTAAATATCCAGAGACGAGACGAACATACTTGTGATCGATGTAATGCATGATTATAGTATAGACGGTCTCGCTATCAAAGTCAATAACGGAGAAAGATTATGGAACACAAACAGACTCGCACACATCGCCATCCTCAGACTGGTGAATTGCTGACGACTTCGAAAGGAAGAGGAATCCACCCGTCTCCACTCGATGGCGAGATCATCCTCCCTCCAAAGGACGAGACTGTCATTGCAGAAGTTGATAATCCAAAGGACGAGACTGTCATTGCAGAAGTTGATAATCCAAAAGAAACTGAGGCGAAGAAAGCCACCGAGAAGAAAACCGCCGCCAAGAAAACCACCGCGAAGAAAACAGACGCAAAAAAATCTTGAGGTTTTTCGATGGTGATGAACATTGACGAGATGGAGACAATCCGTTCTTTTGCAAAAGACGGATATGGATCTGGAGTTTTCAATCAAAGTGCTTTCAGTCGTGATTTCAACAACATTCTCACGACGAAGAAAATGATAAGCCGGTTCCTGAAAACCGGCGCTCTGAACGAGAGGTTACTCTTGAACAACGTTGTCTTGTCTCTGAACGCCTTCGGGCCCAAGAAGACGAACTTGCTTTTCAGAATGGTCTGTGATGATGTTCAGTTCAGTGTTGCAAAGGCTGTCTTGATGTTCCTTCGACAATATGACTTCAGTGTTGGCGACGATGTCTTTCCTAATCGAATCATCGTCGACGTTTTCAAGCACCTCTCAGTTCGATATAACCTTGACCATCTATGACAGGAGTTCAGATGTTCACACCAGCAAGAATCGCATACATCGCTCTCTCAATATTCATCGCCTTCTCAGCAGGCGCGCTTGGTTCATGGTATTTGACTGACAATTATGTGACAGCCAAGTATGAGGCTGTTATCGCCAAAGCGGATAAAGAGGCTAGTGTCGCATTGGCTCAAGCGACGCTTGATAAGAATGCAGCAGAGAACAAACTCAACGAGGTTCGAAATGAAATTGACAAAGAATACAAAGACCGTATCGAGAAGAATGCTCGCACCATTGCTTCTCTGCGTGCTGCTAATGTCAGGCTGCAAGACCCTGGTGCCGAAAGTGGTGGAGACTCCTGTCCCGCAGATTCCGCAAGTCCCGATGGCAATACAGGAACCGTTGCCTCCACAGGGTTACTTTCTAACGAAGCTTCTGGGTTTCTTTTCGATTACGCCAACGAAGCCGACGACACCCTAGAAAAATTGCGAGCTTGTAAGGCTTGGTCTGACTCTGTCCGAGCGGTTCTTACGGAGTGGGAAAAGACACCCGGTCAAGAAATAGCCATCGATTTTGACATGTGATTGTCGGTCAATCGTCGAATCGAGGCGTCGCTGTTTCTCGTCACCAGTGGAGCCTTCAAACCAGCGCCGCCGACTGCTGGTACTGAAGAACTAGTTGACCCACCAGGGGCCACAATGACAGTCGGAGCAGCCTGTACATTCGACGCTTGAGCGAGCTCTGCTTTCGACTCAAGCATGGCGTCTGCATATCGAGTTCCGTCTTGTTGCAAAGACTTCGAACGGTCGTTCCACTCACCGGCTGTGATCTGATTCAAAGCCTCATTGGTGTCAACACCATATAATTTGGTGCCCTTTGCATTTTTCTTTTGCAAGTATTCCTCAGCCGGCATCAAACTCACACCCTTTCCGCTTGAGCTCTGCGAAATCATCATTTTGCCGGTTGTCGGATCTTTGACGACTTGTGTGATATGATCGACACCTCGAGCTCGCCCTGCATCCCAACCCTTCTCCCCGTTGTCCTCGCCGATAATCATCCCCTCTTTTAAGGAGTCCGCTGTCAATTCATTGTTGGAGAGAACCTTTCCGGTGACTTTAGCGATGTTATCGACGATGCCAGCAGCGCCGCCCTCAAAGAGCTTTTCAGCTTTCTTTGAGCCAGCCATCTCTTCACCTCGTTCACTGATGTCTGAAATCAATCCGCGATTGATTTGAGCGACCCAGCCCGAGCAGTCAATCTTCCCGGATCTTGTGTCTTTTGATCCGAACCCATATTTGACACCCTGGTCGATCGCGGCTTGCGTTTGCATCAAAAGACTTGAAGAGTCCATCTCCGGCGAAATACTGCCTGCTGAGGGGCCAAGGATAGAGTCGATCCCCTGACGAAATGTGTTTCGGTTCGAAATACCGGCATCGCGATATGCAGGGTCGTCGATTCGCCATTTTATGTAATCGCGCCCAAGCCGATCATGCGCCTCATCTTGGTCAAAGTTTTCTGATGAGAGCATTTGCACAAGGTCTTTGGTCTTTCCTTGTGACATCTCCTTTCTGATGAACGCCATCTGCGCATCAAGATTGACTTGCCCTCGAGTCATGTTCCCGCTCTCGTCAAGAGCACCTGGAACGCCCGAGAGATATTTCATCAGAGCATCTTTTCGATTCTGTTGGAAGCTAATTAGACCAGCATTCGTTTGATTGTTGCTAGCGTCAGTGTGTGTCCCAAACATCACATCTGGGTTGAGACTGTTCTCGCGCCCAATTTCGCTCACAAGAACTCGAGCTCCCGCGTCACTAAACCCATTGCGCCGAGCGGATTCATAGATAGAGAAAGCCATATCTTTTTGATCAGAGGTGAGTTTAGAATCACCGCGATTCCTCGTGAAGTTCGCTTTACCGGCTGACGACTCCGCTCCGGAATTCACGTCGGAGAAGTCATCGTTTGATGTTTTGACAGTTCTCAGTGAAGGGTCGAGGTTGAAATTCTTGCGAAGGCTGTCATTAGCCTGTCTGACGAATACACCTTGTTTTTCATCTGACATCAATGCATACATCGACGCAAGCGTGGCACTCAAACGCTCGAAAGGTGTAGCCTCAGGGGACTTCGCCGCAGCTTCCTGCATTGAAGTCGAAACTCCACTCTCGACACTGCTGAAATCACCTGCAGCAGCGTCGACAGGTGCCACTTCGGCGTCGTAATCTCTTTTCGCGAGAGCCAAGTCAATTCCAACTGATGCGGCAGTACCAATCCCAGGGATTGTGCTAGCGGCGCCGGAAGCCACTTCCATTCCAGCACCAGCCCAGTCACCTTTTGCGGCACGATAGGCCGCGAAGCCTAAACCCGCGAGGAGGCCGACGATTGGTATCTTCTTGAGGATGCTCTTCCCTATCGCCTTTCCAGCGAGTCCGCCGAGAGACTTTCCAGCGACGCCAACACCCGCTTTGACTGCAACATTTTTGGCCGCTGATTCAGCTGCCTCAGCACCCAAGGCGGTTGCTGCAGTCCCAACGCCTGCAGCGAGAAGAGCGCGAGGCACGATGGACTTGCCAGCAGAAGCGGCAGTTTTTGCGATTCCGGATCCAGCAGTTGCGACTTTAGACAATCCAGGGACTACGCCTCCAACTAGACGACCTGCGCCGGACACAAGACCCTTCGCACCAGAGAGCGCCTTGCCAAGCACCCCCTTACCAGACTTCAAGAGTGAAGGCATGAAGAGTGCACCAGTCAGCAACGTGCTAAGAAAGCCGCCGCCGGAACCTGACTCACCCGTCTGTCCACCTGAGCTTCTCTGTCCGCCAAGGAGACCTTTGATATTGGAAATGTCGTCAGCTATCTGCTGAAGGACGCTGGTTCGATTTTTCTCGAGGACGGCGATCCCGGCTTGGTGTGCCTTCTCTTGTCGCCTGGCGTTTTCTTCACCAGCTTCCTTCGCATCTTCAGATCGTTGTCTTGTTCGTTCAGCAGCATCTTGCTTTTGGTCGCGTTTATCGTTCTCGCGCTCACGCTTTGAATCAGATTTTTTGACATCACTGTCAGACTCACGCTGGGCGTCTTCTCTTTTCTTCAGGCGCCGTGTGTCAAATGATCCAAATGCTGAATCAAGAAGAGGAATTCGGTTGCCGCCAGCCATATTGAAGAGGGCCCGAGGACCTTTCTCAATAGCGGCAGTCCGCAGAGCTCCAAGAGCTTCAGAGCGAGCCAACACACTGCCAGCCCGAGCGGCGGCTCCGCCGCCAGAGAGCAACGCGCCGCCCACACGAGAGGCCACAGCGGCTCTTCCTGCACCAAGAAGTGCACTAGCGATCAGGGGCAATGGCACATCTCACCTCTTCTGTCTAAGTTTCTTTTTCTGCTCAAGGTGTTCAAGCACGAAGAGCGTTTGTAATTCAAACTCAAAGGGAAACATGTCATTTATATCAGTCATCGAGTACCCGTGCTCCTCGATCATCATGAAAGTGGTTCGGAGTTTGTCGAGAAGCTCGCCCTCCGAGAAGATTACGCGAAAAAATCCTCAAGGCCTTTCAAACCAACAACCTCCTTCTTGCCGCATTTAGGGCAAGTCACAGGGAGTTCGAGGCCCAAGTAAGGAAGTTCCTTGAAGAATTCACTGATCTTCTCCATCACTGACCCATCAAGTCCGTTCAGCCACTCGATCAACTCTGAAGAAGTGAAGTCGATTCCTGGGACTTGGACTGTCTCGCCTTCATAGATTGAGTCGATACAGCTGAAAATGAAGTGATCGGTGATATCAACTATCGCGTCGTCGAGTTTGATTTTTTTGAAGTCTTCGAAATTAGGGACTCTCAATTTGATGCCGACATTTTCGTTGATCTTGACGACCTGCTTCTCCTTGTAAGCCTTCGGATAGACTATTTTAGCCTTCTCAAGGTCCACTTTCAATTTGAAAGATCCGCCGCAAGTCTTGACAGAGTTGTCTTCTTGGAGGACTGGATTGTTGCAAGTGTAATTTGCAATCTGCCCTGCGCCTGTTGACTTAGCGTGGATCAAAAGGTAAAGGAAGTCGACAACATGAACAGGGACCTCGTTCAGATTGATCTTGTTGAAGGTACAAGCTGTTACCAAGTCTAGGATTACGTTCACTAGACTGGCTTCGTCCTTCATCTCGATTGCTTGTAGCAAGAGCTTATGCTCTTTGACAGTGAAGGGGCGATATTTGAGAGTTTGATTCAACTCATCGATCTTCACATCATATTTCAAAGTTTCAACTTTTGGAAGGCTCACGGCATTTCCTCATCTTTTCTGTTTGAATTTCGTCGTCGAAAGTTTTTTCGGGTCAGTGTGGTACCAGGCCTTCTTCATAGGATCCCAACGCATTCCCTCTGATTTCGCCTTGTCTCTGTCAGCGAATTTCACATCCATGTAGACTCGTGACATGTCGCGCTCATAATCCTTATTGAGCTGATTCCTTCCTTTTGAATCGACTTTGTAATGGCTGACACGATTCCCGAAGGGATTGACGTCTGATTCATCTGTTCCGCCTCCGACCCAACCAAGATCCGGGTCCCATTTTCTCGATTCGTCGATTTTTCGATTTTCTGTATATGGCTTATCCTTGAGGAAGGCAAGAGCTTCGTCGATATCCATCTCGAGCTGAAAGACATCGATATTCTTGTCGCCGGGCTGTCGAGCGACAGCAAGCCATCGGTGATGGCCATCCAGAACGAATCCGTCTTTCGTCGTCACGATGGGTTTGAGGGTCGCCGACTCGCCAGAGTCATACAGATTCTGCAAATGCTCAACTTTCTTCTCGTTGAAGTTTGACTGCGTTGGGAACAAGTCTTTCGCTACAGACTCTCCCTCAGAGAAACCTTTCCCAGAGCTCTTCAAGTCGTCAAGAAAGGCCGCGTGATCCACAATTTGAGGCATCTGATGGCGTTTCTTTCCGAGGCTTTGGTCTTGGTTAGGGATTTCAGCCTCGGAGAGAAATTCGTTGAAGGTTTTTAGGCTCACGAATCTTTACCTTCGTCATCATCCTCATCATCATCATCCTCTTCGTCCTTCTTCTTCAGAGGCATATCCTTGCCAGCGACGCCGTCAGTGGTATTGGCATCAGCTTCTTCATTCAAACCCTCGAGAAATTCCTGAAACGATTTAGTGTTGATGTTGTGCATATCACTCTCCTGTAACAAAGTTTTAAGTTTTGAGAACTCGCTCCAGATCGCCCTCGGCGTGTTCTTCTGGAATTCTTTCTCGTCACCAGAACGAATGGCCTCTCGAACGGTTGTTGCCGAGGTCACTCTTTCAGTCTCCTTGAACGTGACGTGGATCTGTTTGTCTTCATCCAAGGTCTTATTGGCGCGTTCGATCTGAGCCTTATAACCCGCGATTCGATCCGCTCCAGCATAGACCACCGATGGCTCCAGACTCTCGTTCTGTTGCCGGAGATGGTCAACAATCTCTGGAATGTATCCAGAGGAAGCTGCTATCACCTTCGCTTTCGGAGCAACCTTCTTCAGGAGGTCGCGCTGGTATTCGAAGGTGAGTGGATTCTTTCCCTTGTCGGCGCTTGACTTCTCGCCCTTGACGATAGCCACGACTGGGTTCTTCATCTTGTTGATGATGGCAGCATGGCCATTGTGAATCGGCTGCATGCGGCCCAGGAAAAGCTCGCACGGGTGCTTCCCCTTCGGGTGCATGTCTGCTGCGTTGAATGCTTCTTCCAGGATCATTGCTTCTTCGCCTTGATTGCAGCTTTGAATTCAGGGGTGGTGATCTTGAACACCTTGCCATTCAGATGCAGCACGATGCCTTCAATCTCTGGGCCCAGCTTGAACTTGTCGACGATCTCCTGATGTTGCAAGAGATAAGCGGCGAGCTGATCCTTCACTGTATTTACAACCTGAAGAACATTCATCTTCAGAGGAGCATCGATGGCCTTGCGTGAATTGAGAACTCGGATTGCTTCAGCATCCAGTGAATCAATCGGGTCGATGAACCCAGTGATATCGATTGTGCCCATCTTCAGATTTGGGTCGATTACCTTGATCTGGTTGTTCGACTGTGCATGCAGAGCCTTGAGGATCTGCGCTTCATCAGGCGCTGGTTCTCCAGTGGATGCAACCATGACTGAATAGGGCAGGATGCTCATCAACGAGCCGAGCTTCGACTTGTCATACTTGACAGTCACGAAGGTGATTCCGGTGTCGTCTTCAGTTGCCAAAGGATTGTAGAAGACCTCACAGACGACCTTTCGGTCATCAGGAATGGCCTTCATGAACGCACCCTGCTTGAACACCTGAAGGAGATCATCATAATGAGCCGCACGCGCGACAATCTCTGGAGCAGAACCTTTAGAAATGGCGTGCCGGCTGAATGCACTGTCATCAAAGATCGGTCCCGTTCGAGATCCTTCAAAGAAGATTTTCCCTGATTGATCTTTCCCGAACCTCGCACCGAGACCATCAACTTTCATTACTGTTTTGATGTCATGTAGTTTCCCTTGCATGACACCCTTGACGTTGAGTATGAAGTCAACAAACTCTGCTGGTTTCATGTCCTGGAAGTGGATCATGTTCTGTCTACGAGAGTCGACTACACTCTCTTTGAGGTATCTTTTGAAGCTCATCATTTATAGTACGCCCCGATGAGCTTGCTCCACCGGTCAGTGTTCAATCCCAGACGATTCGCCAAGACTTTAGCCATCACCATCTTCTCTTGAAGATCTCTTTCATTGTCGTTGCGGTACATCGATTGTGCTTGGGGGCCCCAAAGTGTGTTTGCGAACCCGTCGGCGACTGCAACCTGTTGAGCTTTGTTGTAATTTGTCTTGATCAGTTCAAGAACACCAGTGAAACTCTGCATTTGGTCCTCTTCTTTCTTCGATGGAGGGTGACCAAAGAAGGCAGCGAAGATAGCACCCAAGTCGGTAACGAACCCCGTCTCAGCTGTTGAGAGTTCATGGTAAACTGGCTTCCCGTCCTTCATCAAATGAACGCCATCTTGCATGACGGGTTTGAGTTTCGGGCGAAGGCCTGATGTACTGAATGCGACTTCCGCGGATGTGACTATTTTCTCTTTTCCTCGGGCAGTCTTCGGTTGTATGATGACCTCTTTCAAGTCTTTCGCGTTCAAGGCTCTGAAAATGTACTTGTGAGCAACACCTTTGATGCCTTTCAGGAGATCTTCCCATGCACTCGAGTGACTGAATTTTGACCAGTCACTCGGACGCCCTGAGTCGTCATATGCCACCAACTCAAGGTCTATCTGGATGTTCATATCATATGTCTTGGACTTCCAGAGACTGATGATCTGATCCCCGGAGACCTTATAACCAAGCAGCTTCAGGTCTTTGAAGATTTTCCCTTGGTTTGTGTCAAGGAATTTTCGAATGAAATCTGCGTGCAGACCATTTACTTGTGTGTCAATGTCGCCCACACTGTTTTTGACACTAGCGAAAGTCGTGTCATCGATCTCTTTGACATTGAAAAAGTGGAATGCGGAACCTGAAAGAAACTCTCTCGAAGAGAATACACTTGCATTCCACAGAGGAAATCCCGTTTGCTTACGGAAGGATTTGTTGATAGCGTCCAACGAATCAGTAAGGATTTGAACGATCTCAGACCTAGAGATCTTATTCAAATCGATGCGTTGCGCCTCATCGTTTCCGAGAACGACGTTCCCGCCCATGAGAAGGTATTCACGAAAGTGTTTCATACAGAAGGTCTCGGTAGTTTCATTTATTTACCCAGACCTTCTGTTGTTCGGGCGAGTTGATTATGCGGCGATTACCGCTGCAGTGGCGGCAGAGGTCGCACTCGCTGCTCCACCGGCGTTCGTTCCAGTAACGGTGACAGTGATCGTTTCACCGATATCACCGACTTCAGGGACATAAGTCGACGACGTTGCACCAGAGATGTCAACGCCACCTTTCTTCCACTGGTACGTGAACGTGATTGTCGGCGAACCAGTCCAAGTCCCATTAACCGCTGTCAGAGTCTGTCCAACCTGGGCAGTCCCTGTAATCGTTGACAGCACGGTGTTCGACGGTGCTACCAACCCAGCAATGAAGGAGACGGTGTAATTGGCAGTCGACGTATCTTCAAAGGTAGCTGTGGCCTCGACAGTGTATATGCCGGCGCTTGAAAACGCATGTTTCTGGTGGAATCCACCGTCGTTGATGACTACACTATCACCGAAATCCCAATCTACTTGGGTTACGTCAGTCCGATTAGTATGAAATGCGAAGGACGCCACGAGACTATCCTTCGAATTCGATTGGAACATCACCAAACCGTCGATCTCACCCGCTGGATCGATGAACGAAAGTACGCCGCTGTTAGGATCATAGTAATCGACAGTACCCGTCAATCCTTTGTTCGCGGTGAGCTGCTCACCTGTCAATGGGTGTGCATAGCCGATTTCTGTCTTAACAGCATCTTGAAGGAAACGTGGCATGTCTGAGTTCTCCTGAATTCGTCAAAGTATTTAGTCAAATGAAACCAGACATGTTGAGTAGGGAAGCATCAGAGGATGCAAAGGGTCACCAGATTGAGAAAGTCCAAACACCCAGATTGGCTTGTTTGAATCCTTCAATCTTTTCATGAGGTTATCAAGGGCAGAATGGAGGTTTTTCGGTAGTTTGGTCCGACTCCCCCAGCAGGGTACCAAGATCTCCGCCTCTTTGATGATCTGGTCCAAGTATGCCGTATTCTCGGGGCCCATTGGATCATCCGCTGATCGCAAAGCATTGACATCAGTTGCTCGATATGCAAAGGCATTCCCTACCAGATATCGATTGAAACCAGCCTGAGATGCAAACCTGCGCCACTTCATGGTCGTCTGATCTTCTGCGGACGCATCCGCAGTCGACGGATTCACTCCGAAGAACGCAATGGTCCTGGACTCCTCAAACGAAGCCCAGGAACGCTCAAGCGTGTATCTGTAGGTCAGACAATCAGAGATGGTGGCGCTGTTCATCATTGCATTCCCAAGAATCGCTCTTTCAATTGTTGTCCGGTCATCGGCTTGACTTGTTCCGGTTGAGTGAGTTTGGGCTGAGAATCCTGGTCGACATCGTAGAAGCATTGCTTCTCCACGTCGACACCAGTGACGAAACGAGTCTTCACTGCTTTATTGGCATATCGAGACTTGAGCTGCTTCCACATGATCTGGCCCACCTCATCTAGTTCTTCAGTTCGGATGAGACCCCACATTCCGTCAGCTGTCATGGCGATACCTGTACTCTCGGCAATATCTTCCATACCAACTTCGCTCGCATTCATCCCACCTCGATTGAACTGAGCAGCCGACCAGATAACGACGTCTAGCTCCACCGCCAGAGCTCGCAATTCCTCAGCCACACTCTTGTAATAGTAGTAAGAGCCGACCTGTCCATACTTCATCCTTGACGACGCCGCGATTTGCAAGTAGTCGACCATAATGACATCTGGAGAGAATTTCTGCTTCAGCTTGAGTTCGTCGACGACGTGACGAATGTGAACAGAGGACGCCATCCCTGGTGGGAATTCCTTCACCTTCAACTTACCGTAGGATTTCTGCTTCAGAATCTCGATTCGATTCATGAAGCGTTCCTTGCCCAGGCTCGCGACGTCGTTGACTGGCACCTTCAACATATTGGCGTCAACACGCTGCATGATCATCTCCTCACGCATCTCCATTGAAATGTAGAGGACATTCTTGCCATCACGCATATATCCTGCAGCTAGGTCAATCAACCCAAGCGTTTTTCCAACGTTTACTCCTGCCACCAGGAGGTTCAATGTCTTTGGAGTGATGCCACCGCATGTAACTTCATTCAGGATATTGAGGTGGAATGGGATCTTGTTTTCGGGCGTCGCATAGAAATCGAAGCGCGTCTCAGCATCATCAAAGAAGTCGATGCCCACCTTGGAGTCAAAACAGACTGCGATTGCATTCTTCAACAGGTCAGGAATTGCATGGGGAGTGAGCTGCTTATCCTCCCCTTGATAGATCGCGATGGCCTGGTGGATTGCATTGTAGACTGCTTTATCCTGGCAGAATGATTCTGTAGTTGAAACTAACCAATCCTGATTAGACGAAGGCTCAATTTGAAACAATTCATTGGAAATGACCAGGGCGTCAGCTGTCTGCCCCTCATTCAACTTCTCGTCATTTCGAATGTTGACGGCAAGGTCTGTCTTTGATGGGACTGTTGAGTACTTCCCAATGTATTGTGTGATGAGTTCAAAGACTCGTCGCTCAATCAAGTCCTCAAAATATTCTTCTTTCAGGAATGGAATGACCTTTCGGGCATAAGATTCATTTTGAACCAGAGAGGATAGAATCAACCTCTCGTTCGTGATATCTTCACTCATTGAAACCTCATATGGTGGGCCCACTAGGACTTGAACCTAGAACCGACGGATTATGAGTCCGCTGCTCTAACCAATTGAGCTATAGGCCCTTATGTACCGACCCCGTTGCCCCAGAGCGTATTCTGCAGACGATGAGAGTATAGATACCCCACCTTCATGCAGGCTTGAGCAATCTGTGTCGATACCTCGTTTTGTTGTTCTGCGGTACAAGCCATTGGCATGATCCAAACAGGAGCGTCTCTTCGAATTCCTGCGGAGTGATAGATTTTCATCACCTCACCCACTTCGTCGATGTCCGCTTGATCTCGACAAACGAATTTGAAATACTGGTTTACCTGACCCGGGCAGGATGTAATCAACGATTGCTGCATCAACGCCACATTTGGTTTGATTGCATCATCACGAGTCTCCCCAGAACTTGAAATCTTGGGCGAATTGCTCCACGTCCAGATCCGCTGACTATCTTGCTTCAGCCATTTGTAGATGTTCTGAACGAATTCGTCTTTGAAAGGCACGGTGCAATTCGTCTCAACGAGAATGTGTCGACAATCCTTCAGCTTCGGGTTGAACAGAAATTCAGGCAATCGTTTCCACATCAAAGTGGGCTCCCCGCCTGTCAGTGAAAGTATAACAGGCAATCCTGTCTTGTAAACCAGGCCCTGCGGTAGATCGATGAACATCTGCTCAATGATTTCTTCAGCCGTTCGTTTCATCCAGATGTGAGAGAATTCAGGATTCACTGAATACTGTGAATCACACCCTTTGGATATGAGGGGAAGAGAACCCAACGAGTTATACTCCTTCGGGTTAAATCCAAGTTCAGCATACCCATTTGACGTTATGTTCGACTGCACGTTGTTGAACAGCGGGCATTTGAAATTACATCGAGCAAATCGAATGTAGTATGTTGGGTGAGCCGTGAATTGAGCTTCACCTTCCAGGCTGAAGAATTGTTCAGAGATTTCAAATGGTTTGCTCATCACGAACTCCGAGAATATCTTCCATTATAGCATCATTCGAAAAGAGAGTCAAGAGTGAATTCTTTCTTTCGATCAATGCGACAGGATTTGATGCCATGGCTGAAGGTTCTGATCCAGTGATTGTAGTCATTCATATCCTTGACTTCAGCGAGAAAGCCTATGCCAGATTGACGAGTCTCGTCGCATTCCATATCTTTTTTCAATCTGGCATAGAATCCAACATTCTGCCAAATACACATAAGTGTGATTGAGGCTCTGATTGCAACTTCAAACTCCGCGGGGCATTCCTTTACGGTGTTCGAAATGCTCATGTAATGAGCCTCAGTGTGTGCCATGAACCATTCTTTCGTCAGTCCGGGCGAATATCGCTCCAGGATTCCACCAAGGTCATCATAGAATGTTGAGAACATCCTCATCACTCGGACATGATTCTTGTTTGGCCGAGACCCATCACTATCGATGAAATTGCCCATCGCATAGCTCATCGAACTAGAAGAAGAGTCGAAACTAAGTTCCATATCTGCAGGGAGAAAGCCAGATCTCTTCAAGAAGATCGCAGGAAGCAGGCGCGAAGGCGAACCCACTCCAAGTAGATGGAGATGTTGTTTCGCATAATGGGGGCCGAAGTCATTGATGATCCGATGATATGCCGCCATCATGTCCGCGGACTCTAGTGGTCCGTTCCCCATGCATGTGTCCGCAGGTGCTACTCCCTGGATGCGATCAAAACCATGCTCACCGATGATATCAACACCTGTCTCGAACCACTGATACATCTCTTCCTGGGTGTTTCCTTGGAGAATGTAAAATGCCTTGGTGGCCGAACCCTCGAACGCGCGTGTCTGATTCAGGACATTTTTTGCAGTGTGCTCCGCGCAAGCCTTAAATCCTGAAGGGTCGAATAGTTTAGACTCGGTTTGTGATCGATGTTTTCCTGTCTCTTGATCCACACCCTCCTTGATACCCAGCGGGATTTCGTCAAAACAGAATCCAAAGTCTGCCGTCTTCTGAACTTTGTAGACCTCCTCCTTCAAGGCAGAGGTCAACTTCTTCCCAGTGGTGACAACCTGAAGACCACCAGAGTCGGCATAGATTTGATCAAAATCAAAGTTGCGCTGAGTCTTGAAATAAGCCCCGTGCCTGGACTCGGTGTATGCGTTGAACAAAAGTCCATTTTTCAACGTACGGTCGTGCATGATCTCGCGACATTTATCGCGAACCCATTGAAGTCCTTCAGTGATCGCGGAAGTCATCAGGGCATTTTTTTCAGGGCTCTCTTTCGAGAGTCGAGCTGGCATTATTCGCAAGTAGTTTGGCGCCGAATGGACGTACGTCAGGTTCAGACTCATCGTTTCACTGCCCCTGTACTTTATCAGCAAGATAGAAAGCCTTGCTCTGCTGTGAAAGCTCACCAGTGATATCGCCACGGTAGCGAACTGGGTTGATATCCAGACTCCCTCGGCGCGAATAAAGCAGCATAATTGAAAGGTCGTCAGTTGGTTTCAATTTTGACGCGATCTCGACGAAGAGTTTTTCAGCACAGAATTCGTGAAATTCATTCACTTCACGCAAACTCACCACCTGACGAAGAATCGATGTAGGATTGATAAGTGTGACGCCTTGTGACGAGATGGCAGCCAGCCCGGTGTCTTTCTGCTTTGTGTGTCTGCAACGAGAGCGCAAGGCATTGGTGTACCATTTTTGTGAAACTGGCAGACCAACATCCATCGCCTCAATGTGGTTCTTTTTCCCTTCATAGTCATCAAAGACCATGGATTCGAGTGTTTTTCGGCTGATACCTTCCGGACCAACCAGATTGACATAGTCTCGAATTGGATTGAAGTGTGTGGCGGCAATCCACGCGTCGGATGAATAGAACTTCACCTGAACTGGTGTCTGCAAAACATTCTCGAGATCTTTCTGCACTTGGGCTTCATAATTGCTGATCGCTGTCTCTTCTGTGCCGCCCATCTTGCACATGTCAAACGAATTCAAGTAAAGTTTGGCGGATTTGGATTCCACCATCAGATCAGATTCTGCCCCATAGACGAACTTGAGAGTCCCAGCAACGGGGAGTCCATTATCGAGAAGAAAGGTCGACTCGTGTGAAGTCCAGGCGTCAAAGCCTTTGAACTCGTCGCCATTGATTCCGTAACCCTCACGCGCAATTCGACGCGGCATCGGATTCAAGAGTGTTGGGTCGAATTTGTCAGTGTAGACAGCATAGGAGGTAGAATCGCCGAGCGACTTGCTGGCAATTTCGGTCATTTTATCGGTCATAAAATCCTCAGAGATCGTATGGATCGTTTTGGGTGGTGAAGTGGATGCCAGTGTCAATCAATTGATTATAGTGGAAATCGACCTTCCAGACAACCCCATGTGGGATAGACTTTGAATTATCGAATTTCACAGAAGAGAAGTTCATCTGGTCGTCATAAAAGAGCGGCGAGATAGCATTTCGAAAGACCAAGAGGTCACAGAAGCCATCAGCATAGAAACAGGCGAACGAGCCGTCGAGCTTTGACAGAAACGCGCCAAGCCGTTTGGGGTCGTCGCTCATCAGCTTTTCAGTCACCATACCAATGTGCATCAAGCGGGTATCCCAGGTGACATCAGGAATGCCGTAGGTCTGCTGAAGGTGCTTGATAGTGCTTTCCTTGATGATCCCGTTGTGCCAGAGATAACCATTTGGATGCATGGACGGGTGTGATTCCACATTCAATGGATCGGTTGGAGCTTGAATGTGAACCAACCTGAAGGCCCCTCTGGCGACCAGGTCTATTCTGTCAGGCCCGACGTCAGGGAATGTATTGATGTCACCGACGGTAAAATCAAGATCGCTGATATGGCACTCAGTAATGCTCATGCGGGTTTGCCCGCGCCTCGAATTCAGATCGAAGAGCTCTTTCAGCTTCTGGGTGTCACGAGACGCGAACAATCCACACATGATATTTCAACCCTTATAGTCGATTGGATCAGCCACGCCTAATTTCTTGAAAGCAGCCATTCTTTCTGAACAGGAAGGACACTTACCACATGAAAGAACTCTGTTTAGTTCTACTATTGGATTATAGCATGTGAGGGTAGTTTTGAACAAGTCCAGATTTCCATCCAGTTCCAAAACCGCCTGGATCTCTTCCTTCTTGTTCAGATCCACGAATGGTGCGATGATCTGAATCTGGATCTTTCTGTTCTCTGCCAGCACGTCGTTCAGCTTTCGCACGAACGTCGGCGTCGTGTCATGATATCCATAAGTGTCGTTGGACTGGAAGCCGCAGATGATGATTTCGAAGCCGTTCACTTCAGCTACAGCGGCAGCGATACTCATCATGATCATGTTGCGGTTGGCGACATAGGTCACCGGCGCAGGATCGCCCAAAACGTCTTGAATCGTTGGCATCGGAATGTCACGATCGACATTAGCACTGAAGCCTTTGTTGATTGTGTTCAAGAAATCCAGCTGGAAGATTTGATGCTTGACACCAAGACGCTCGCAGCTCTGTGCAGCCAGATTCAATTCGACCCACTGGCGCTGGCCATAATTGAAGGAGATGGCTGCCACGTTGTCTGCACCGTAACGCTCGATGGCCAGACGGAGTGAGGTGGTGCTATCAAGCCCGCCAGAAAGAACAACCACGGCGCCTTTGGCATCTGGCAGGCGTGCCAGAAACTTGTCGACGAATCTCATGATGTACTCCTTAGCTGTTGACGAGTGACATGAACTCGGCGCGCACCATCGGGTCATGCTTGAAGCACCCGCCCAGCTTGGAAGTGATGGTGTGCGAGTTCTCGTCCTGGACGCCACGTTGCTTTACACAGAAGTGCTCGGCGTCGATGACGACAGCTACGTTCTCAGTTTCGAGGATGAACGCCAGAGCGTGGTAGATCTGTTCAGCCAGACGCTCCTGGATCTGAGGACGACGCGCGAAGTAGTCAGCCACTCGATTGAGTTTGGAAAGCCCAAGGACCTTTTGCTTCGGGATGTAAGCGATGTGCGCCACCCCTGTGATGGTGCGAAGATGATGCTCACAGTCTGACATGATCTTAACATTCTTCTCAATCACCATCTCGTCATAACCCATCTTGTTTTCGACGGTGGTGCACTTCGGGAAATTCTCAGGGATCAGACCCCAGTAGAGTTCCTTCACAAACATCTTGGCAACACGGAGAGGAGTTTCGGTGAGTGAATCGTCACGCAGGTCAAGCCCCAGAACCGACAGAATGTCAGCCATGTAATTGGTAATCAACTTGATCTTGTAGGCTTCGTCGTTGGCGATGGCGGCTTCGTTGACAGGGGTTTCGACGCCAATAGCCTTCAGGTGCTGGTGTACTTTGAGTCCGAGGACTGGATCGCATTTGGATTTATTCATGATTTTCCTTGTTTTAGACAGTGCGGAGGATTCCGCCTTGGTGCAGGTGATGGCTTTGCGCCAACCTGTTTATTTACTGCGGAGCCCTTTCGATGACTCCATCCAGCAGTTTCAGAAGCAATCGTTCCCCATCACCTATCAAGCTCTCTTCTTCGATCTTCTGGTTATCCTTTCTTGTACTGAAAGACAGATCATACTCAACGAAGAGTTCACCGTCTTTGTCGACGAATTTCACTCCGTCATATGAGAAAAGGATCTCTGGCGAGTCATTGAAATAAGCAACAATCATCAGACTCCCGTCTTCTTTCACTGCGGTCGCTTCAACTGTGTAATCCTTTTTTTCTTCGTTCATACCGCCTTTACCTCGAGGATGCGTTCAATCACGACTGTGCGCCACTCCTGAATGTCTCGGTCAAACACTACAAGGTGAGTGTCTGCCAAAGGTCTGCGTGGCATTTGATCTTCTGGCTCGATTGGCTTCTCATCAAGCGGAATCTGAAGAGTTGCGTTCAGGACTCGGATAGTCTCATCCGCCTTTCGAAACGTGATTTGAATGTCACTCTTCTGAAGAAGAGCTTGGATCTCCAGTTTCGTCATTGTCGCCTCCATAAACAAAATGCTTCTGGGTCCAGGTGTCGATCTGCTCGAGGACTTCCTGGGTGAAAAACTTCTCGGGTTCGTTGCGGATGGTTTTGCCGAAGTAACTCTTCCCGTCTGGGAGGGTGTACTTGTTAGCCATCTTCTTGAAAATCCCTGCTTCCTCTGCCAATTCAGTGAGCCAGTAATAACGATCCAGCCCGCTGTCATACCGCACAAGACACTTCACTTTCAACTTTTCTTTGGTGAGACGCGACTTGGCGTTGGTTACTGAGAGAATCACGCCTTGAACTGGGCCGCTCTCATCATCCTTATGCTGCGCCTTTGAAAGAGTCAAGATTGAGGATGCAGCATATTGCATCCCACTACCGCCACTGATCTTTGGCTGAGCATAAGGTCCGCCACCAACATCATCATAGACATGATTTGTGAGGAATAACGGAATGTTAGCACGACCAAGCCTCAATGTCAAGACACGGAACGTGGCCTTCAGCAGTTGAGCTCGTGTCATGTCTCGCGTATCGGAGCCAGCGGCAGTATCCTCGAGTTCCTTTGTGGTTGAAAGCATCCCCATCGAGTCCAGAATGAAAAGAAGCGGAACGCGATCCTTCTCCGGAGTTTTCTCGTAATTGTCGACGACTTTCAGAGCTTGTGTTCTGAAATCCTGGACTGTGACTACAGGAACGATGCCGGTGCGCTTCGTGTCAATTCCTCGCTGTTGAAGCATCTCTTTTGTGAGGGCAGACTCCGACTCGAAAATCATCACGATACCGTCAGGGTTCTGATCCAGAAATCCCTTTGCGGTGCCAAGAACGAAGAAGGTCTTTCCCGTGGAGCTTGGGGCGGCATACCCGACAATCTTATTCGAGGGAGCGCCCTTGAAGATGCTTCCAGAGAGAAGGGCATTCAGTGCATATGACCCTGTATCAATCCAACCAGCAACGTCTCCAGCTGCAATGCCGTCATCAACAACAGACGCAAACTGATTTCCTGTTGCCTTTACAAAATCGGTTACTTTCATTCTTTCACTCCTGCGGTGCAAAGTTTGTCGAGGATCTCGGCTCTAACGTTCTCAAGGAGAAGTCCGAGCCAGTTTTCGCCTTCTTTTCCGACGCGACCCCAGAATCGATCGCCCCAGTTATTCCCTTCAACGAGCTCGAAGCCCCGTGTGTCAACGAGAAACTTCTGGAGCATCGGGTCCTGAAACTTCAGCTTCAAAAGTTTCGCCATCACCCGCAGCTTTTCCTTATTCCAACTTGGACGAAGTTTGATTCGTCCCCCATAACGCTTAGCCTCGCCAGGAGTCTTCAATTTTGAAATCTTCAGCTTCTCCTGCAGGTTGTTCGTTTTTTCAGCTTGATAAGCATGCTCGAGCGTCGGATATTCGATTCCTGCAACCATCATCGGACAAGGATAAAAATTAGAAAGGAAAGCATACTTCCCCTGAAACGATTTAATGACCTTGTCATTCATTCCCATAAATCCTCCAACGACGAATTCTTTTTCACCTGCCATCCAATCAGATCAGTGAACGACTTCAAAGGTGAAATGAATACCTTTTCAAACTGGGTGTCTTTGTCGATGTATCTTTCCATCTCAAACTCAGCGGGGATGTCATCGAAGAAACCAATCGCAGTGCATCGGATTGGATTTGGCTCCTTGAGGTAGATGAATTTGATTTTCTCGCCTTCCTTGATCAAAGGATATTTTGCTTCGAGCCCCAGTCGAACAACCATATCGTTGTAATGCAATGCCCCTTTGACGTGGATAGGCGTCCCTTTGACATAGAGTGAGTCACCTCTAAACTTGTCCATCTCTGAGACGCCACGCGGGCTTGCAATTTTGCTCAATGGTGAATTATAGAACACTTCACGGAACGTGTCAATCTCTTTGAGTAATACTTCATTACTCTCGTTCAAGAGTGTATTGAGGCATCGCTTCAATTCATCGCGAACCATCTTTGGGGTTGATGAGCGAGCAGTTTCAATGCCAACAGTCTTCAGGTCTGGCTCAGTGAATCTAACCCCCTCATTGTCCCAGACTTGCATGATGTAATTCTTCTTCCCTCTGAAGATTGCCACATCAGCAATGGCTTCGCGCTTCATGTCCATTCGATTGTTTTTCGAGCCAACGAAGTCAGCTAGTTTTTGATATTCAACAACCAGGAGCGGCTCAAGTTCCTTTTTCACGAAAGCATCAAGGCAATCGATGATCTTTGAAGTCTTTTCCTTCTGCTGTTCCAGCGGAATCTTCAGGATCTTGTCGACGAAGGTGTCCAGGCAGATGTAGCAAGAATCAGTGTCAGACGTGGTCACGTAATCCTTTTCCGTCGTCTTGAATTTTGAGTTCAAGAATTCGTTGATCCGACTTCCTATGAATCGAATCGTCATCTGGCCCGTCAGCGTGATTCCTTCTGCGATAGACTTGTTGAAGTATCTAAATGCTTGATTTGCAAGAGACCCATAACCACCGTTCGCCACAACCTTTAGGGCCTGTTGCAAGGCATCTAGCTGCGAAATCTTGTTCTCGAGTTTTTCGATATCTGTTTCTGGCGCCCCATTAGCTTTCAAGGCTTCCTTCTTCTGTTTTTCAGCTAGCATCTGTTTCTTGACACGCTTGCGCTCTTCGAAAAGGAATGACATTGCATGTGCGATCACACCCTCTTCATCTTGTCTGAACGCAGCCCCATTGGCGGCGGTCACGAGACCTTGTAACTGTCGTTCCTCAAGGTTCACCTTTCCACTCAACATTCGCTCGAGGAAATCCAACGGCTTTTCCGACGCCTCAAACACCAGAGTCTCGGGACTCATATTATACATTCTCACGATAGACGGGTACAGTGAAGTCAAGTCCATCGAGACCACCCACCGGTATTTCCCTGGGGCTGGATCCTTTACATATGCTCCAGCGATACCATCGCTGTCCTTCGAAAAATTCTCCGGCGGAATCTGGATATTTCTCTCGAGAAGCATGTTGTAAAGCATGTTGTCCCAAGGCTTCACGGTTGCAAGTGCTTCGTTGTATCTCGAGTGTGTCATCAAGGTGATAGAGACTGCTAGCTGGATGAATTTCAACTTCTCGTCCAGGCGTTCCACCAGATAGACGTCGTTCTCGTTGTAGACGACGAATGTGTTGAAGTCCTCGTTGTAGAGGCGCATCAGGCTCCCTCCCCACGGGCTCAAGTCCGTCTTGTTTTCTTTCAACTCAGTCTCGGCGACGAAGTCAAGTTTATATGACTCCAGCCTCTTCGTGGCGAACTTCTGATACAGGTTGAAGTAGTCAAATGAGGTGATCCCGAGGATGCGATACGACTTATCGCCTCTTCCAACCTCAGTCTCTTGGAACACTCGCTTGGTTTCTTTATGAAACGGCGAAAGCTGGGCTGCTAGGTCTTCACCGACGACTTTCCTCATCCTGTTGACGACGTAGGGGATATCGAAGCCATCAATGTTATATCCTGTTATGATGTCAGGATCGATGCGACGCCACAGACGAACGAACTTTGTGAGCAGGTCCTTTTCATCTGAGCAGTGCTCGTAGATGTCTTGCTCGCGTTCTGGTTTGAAAGGCTTGAGGCCCAGTGTGATTTTCTGATCTCGTCCAAATACCTTCATCGAGATAGTCAGAATGTCATCGTTTGCGAATTCCGGCTTCGGAAATCCGTTGTCATGACGAACTTCGATGTCGAAGTTCAAGATCACGAATTTGTTGATATCAAAGTCAATAGAGCCCGGAAATTGCTTGGCGATGAATTGATGTGCAGGCGAGGTCTGACCAAAGATTTCAGTGACCCCTTTATACTCCTTCACAAAGTCAACCATCTCCTCGCATTCTTTGAACTCTATCCTCGAGAGTTTGTCACCAAAAAGAGACGTGGCATCTTCTTTCTGCCCTTTGATAAATAATTCGAATGGATATTCGCTGAAGACTCGTTGCTTGCGTCTTCCATTCTCATCGACATAACGAAGAAAAATACGATGTCTGAGCCGGTCACAGAAAGTATAGTAACTCACACAATAGCTCCTGAAGTTTCGAACGGTTTCGAGATTTTACAGTTCGTCGTGGCCAATGCATTCACTATCGTGGGCGGCGCATTCAGCGTAGCGTTTATGATAGTGGTGTTCTTCATTTTTGTCAAGGCACTCAAGGGAAGTAATCTGCAAGATCTGTTTGAAGGTGTTGCTAAGAAACAGCTGAGTATGACAAAATTCTGGACCAATGTTGCCTATTTCTCAGCAACAGTTGCGTTCTTGGCGGCGAACCTTATCTCAAAATCGAGTGGCGACGGAATGGTGATGATCTGGTTGATCTACCTTGGGACCGTTGGCGCGAATGCGATTGCCAGCAAGTGGCTTGCGCTGAAATATAGCGGGGATGCAACGACATCCCCGAAAGAATAGCAGCGTCTCTCGATTAAAGATCGACCCTGTAATCGCGCTCGCCGTCAAAGTAATCGAGCCAAACCTCTCGGCTCCAGCGATTGTAACGTTTCAGTCCCTTTGCGTTGCGCCAAGGTCCTGTGGGACATTCCAGCGCCTTCTTCAACTTATGAGCGATGCAATATGTGTCCGTTGGATCGGCCCAGAAAGAGGCAGCGATCCAGTCTATTTCTTTCGAGACGACGACTGGAACACCCTGTGACACTGCATCAGCGGTGACGATGTTGAAAGTCTCAGAGAAGCTGACCTGCATGATGACATCCATGGATGCGACCAAATCACGAAAGACTGAGTGAGGCATCCACGAATGTTCAATCAGCTTGTGCCTGGAATTTGCAAACAAGGCCCGTAGATTCTTAAGAGCATTTTCGCCGCGCTCTACTCGAGCAGAGTTTATATGGAAGTGGAGCGTGATGTTCTCTTGTTCAGCAAAACGGATTGCGCCGACGGCTTGCGTCACCTGATTTTTGAGAGGGCGAATTGCCCCGAAGCAGCCAACTTTGACAATGTCGGTCTCGCGCCGGTGATATTTTCTGACCCGCTTCGACCAAAACGTCGGAAATTCTTCAATATCACCGATCCACTTCCGAAACGGGTAGTAGTTTGGGTGCAATTGAATGGAATCCCGCGCAGAATTTGGAAAAAGCGTCACCAAGTCCTCGAACATCAAGGCGTGATTCGCGGAAACACTGACATTTGGCTTAGTGAGATACTTTTGAATCCAATCAAACGCAACGCCCTCATTTGAGAGGAATGGCGTGTTGGAGTGCAAACGGATAATCCACTGCACATGCGGGTGGAGACTGGTCAACACATCGAATTTCTCAGGGACAACCCAAAGAGCTTCAATGAAGACGTGACTCGGCAGATAGTTTGACACTTCTCGGTCGATGTCATTGTTATCAACAACCTCGACGACTTTTGACTCAATTCCATACTGTGCATCCAGCATGTCACTGACGAATTTGGCACTGTTGAAAAGTCCACTGGAAGACGACCCGTCAATACCAGCAGGGACATCTGAACCATACAATTTTCGTTTTTTCAGAATGAAGAGCGCGCGAGCCATCTTATGTTATCCTGGGAGTTGGATTCCGGAACCGAATTGTGAACTGTAGTGATTGCGAAGTTCAACGACGGGTGTGAAGAGTTCACCGTTGAATGCCAGTTCATCTTTTCTGATAGTCAATTCTCTCTCTTCACAGAAACCGAGAATTGGAAAGAGAGATAGATTTTGGGCGCCAGAGTTCACCACAACAGGGTTTCGAACGGTGTATGATTCATTGAGACCTTCCTGGTAGTCACCGAGAATCACGCCCTGTCGTGTATAACCAATCTTGATGTTTGACATTATCTATTCCCTCTGTTTGTTGAGCCGAATCCACCAACTCGATCTGTTTTCGATGCTGGACGATCGACAAGGCGGTGAAAGGATGGCTGCTCATATCGAATCAGAGAAGCCTGGGCGAGCCGGGCACGATGGTCAACACGAACAACAGTTGAAGTCTCGTTTTTCAAAACCACGAAACACTCGTTGACATAGTCTTCGTCAATGTAGCCGATGGAGTGAGGCATTCCGAGACCGTGCTTCCACCCAGTACTCGACCTTGGAATGACGTTCAGCGAATGTCCTGGCGGGATATCAAAGACCAGCCCCGTCGGAAGCATGACTCGATCACCAGGATTCAAGAGGACATAACGAGACTCGTCTGGATCTTGTCGAATCTTGAGATTGAACTCTTGGTTGTTAGAGTTGTGAGCCTTTACGTGCGTGAGGGCATCACCAAGGTATACTTCAAGATCGAAGCACCCTGAAGACTTAGTGGCGAACTGAGGAACGTTTACACCTTCATAGAGTGTGTGGACCCCGAGGGTGACATCTTCCTGATTAAAGGGTGTTGGGCAAACGGCGGTTCGGGGAATCATGTCAAGCGTGCCCAGATCCACAGGTGGTTTTTCTTTCTTGGTTGCCATTATCTATTTCCTTCCGGTTTCGAGTGTTTTTCACCGATGGTGTATTTGGACCGCAGATCCCACTCGCCTTTCTTCGCGAAGGGTATGATCACAATGTTGACTCTTGGCTTCGGCGTCGGGTTGACTAGTTTCACTAAGCCCCAATCCGCCAACAGGTTTGCAATGAAACGTGTTCGATCTTGGTCTTGTTCGTCGAACGAGGTTACCTTCGTCCGCCCGTCAAGCTGAAACAGTTGCTTGAAATGGCAGATGTAATATCGACCCTGCTTGTGTAGGATGTGGCAAGACTGCCACAGAAGAGGTCGTTCGCTCTCAGAAGCCGCCCGTCCTGCCAAACCGATCCTCGTCAAAGTCTCTTTGACTTTCAGGAATTGATCGGTGTCCAATTCCTCCACTTCAATGAATGTTTCAATCAGTTCCTGATTTCTTCCCATGGTTCCTTCCACCCTTTTGCATGTTGTTAGCCATCTCTTCAAGGTGCGGGCGAAGCAGTGAATGAATCAGCTTTGCTTTGTGACGACTGATGTTGAAATACTCTTGAATCAATTCCAACTCTTCCTTGTCATCTTGATTTTTGTGCCACTTCCCATACCGTTTCTTTTTCGGAATGGCGTGGTACATAAAAGCATACTGCATGTCTTTTGGGAGACCCCAACAGGCGTTCATTTCATTTGCGAAGAGGACCGTGTCTTGCGTGTTACTGAAAACACGATTTATGACAAAGGCCTCAAACCCCACCTCGTCTACGTTCAGAAATCCTTTCTTTTCGTTGATGTTGGTGACGACGTCGAATGGACTCAAGCGTTCACTCATTTCTTGTTTCCCATGATATTTACTTGAACGAACAATCTGCCATGACTTCAGTCAGGAAGGCGACCATGTTGATCTCCTTGTCGACTACTCGACTTTCTCGCTCATCGTACTGGCTGATGTAGAGAATGAGTTGAGGGATGCTCTGAGGTTCCATCAAATCAACAGCCTTGTCGTAGAGGGCTCTACGAATCATTGCACCATCGTTGTCTTGATTGTCCACCACCCATTTACGCATATTCGTGAATTCCCTGTTCTTCAGGAAACCCACAAGCGCCTTCAATTGCTCGTCGTCCAAACCCGTCGCACTGGTGACCCTCAATTCTCCGTTCGAACTGAATCGCTGTATGAGATTCAAAGTCTTTCGAAAGTCAGGAAAATTCTTCATCAACAGCTGAGCCAATTCAACCTTATCAAACTGGATGTTTTTGTTGACCAGAATTTGCTTTACACGCCTGTCGAACTGAACAACCAAGGCCTTTTTATCCTCCTTGGTGAACGTGAATTCGACGACCGGGGCCCTTGATTTCAAGGCGTCGATAATTCGATTAGAGAAGTTTGCAGTGAAAATGAACCGACAATTCTTGGAGAACTCCTCAATTGCCCCACGAAGTGATGCTTGGGCTAATGGGGTCAAGTAATCTGACTCGTCGAGGATGATGCACTTCACACCGCCAGCCAGACTCACCGTGGAAGCAAACTGTCGAACGGTCGTCCGAATGGTGTCAATGTTTCCGTTCTCAGATGCGTTGATGAGAATATAATCAATCCCCAACTCCTCACAGAGAGCTCGAGCGACTGTAGTCTTACCGACACCGCAGCCACCGGAGAAAAGCATGTTTTCCAGAACGCCGGAATCCACCATTTTCTGGAAGTAGGTCTTCAAGCGTTCTGGTAAGACGCAGTCTTGAATTTTTCGAGGGCGATACTCTTCGCTCCACAGAAACGCAGAATCATTCATATCATCTCATCTCCAAAGGTTAGCGTGATCCGAAAATCACAATTCGTTGAGCTCTCGTTTGCGCCGCGCATTCGTAGAAACTGCTCCAATTCTTAATGGCCCATCCTTCGTCAATCCATATAGTGCGGCAATTGATGTCGCGCATCAAGTAGAATACGTCACTTTCATTTTCCACGACCAGCGAGCTGATTACGGTCAGCTGAAGATCACGCGTATTCTCCTGAAAATGTCGACAAGATTGCGCATTCAGAGAAATCACAATATCCCCTGGTTGGGCTCGAGTTGAGATGTAATGGGTTTTGCCAGCCACTCGACCGATGTCGACGATGACTGTGCAAAATTGGCGCAGGAAAGAGGCAGGATGCATCGAAAGTGCAACCTGAGTCGGCACCAGCTCCAGCTTTCGCTGGTGGAGACTCAAAATCAAGTCCACCAGCGAAGCAAACTCCTTCTGGATGCGCTCAACCGAGGCGTGATTTTTCACTCTGTCTCGATCGCAATGATGTATTCCAAGGTCCCATCAAGAGACGTGAACTTCACTGCGCGCTCGCCAACCACGACATTATAGTCCAGACTCAACATCTTCAGATTTTCGATGTTCAAGACCTTCGATGTGGCTTCACCCTTGGCGTCCTCAAACGTAACGTCATATTGATTTCCGACGCTGTTCTTGTTGAAAGCCCTCAATCCCTTGGTGGTGATTTCAAGTTCCTTCAACTTCATCACTGCAGCAGCCTTCAGCAATTCACTCAAGGTTGACGCTGTCAATTTGAAAGAGAAATCACCCTCAACCTTGATGTTCTTGTCTACTGGCGGTGAAACGATGACGCTCGGAGAACTATAGAAATACTTCACTCGAGTTCGACCAGACTTCATCTCAACATGATCACTCTTGTAAGACAGTTCTGGCGAGTCAAATAGTGAATACGTCGAGAGGAATTCGTTCAAATCATAGATTGCGAATTCTTTCTCAAACGAGTCTGGGACCACCGCAGTCGCGAAAATGTTCTTCATGATAGACATTGTTCGCAGTTTATCGCCCTCACGAATGACGATGCCTTGGTTGATCGAGCTCAGATTCTTGAGGATTTCAACGGTCTCTTTCTTCATTATCTACTCCAGTGGTGGATATTAAGGGTTAAGGAATGATTGTAGCAAACTTGCTAGTTCTTGTCAAGCCATCAGCTTGGAAAAGCCGTCGACTTTTTGGAAGGATATCTGACTTCGTACCTTGTCAGCGATCTTGTCTGGTGAATGGGTGACGATGAAGTAGGTATTTAGTAAATATCTAAACTCCCATCTAAGGAAAACTGATGTATACATATTTGATTGGTTGGTCAAAACACAATGTCTGGTACTACGGTGGACGAACTGCAAATCAATGTCCTGCTATGGATGACATTTGGAACGATTACTACACCTCATCAACTCACGTGAAATCTTTCAGAGAAGAGCACGGTGAGCCCGACGTCATCAAAATCCACAAGCTGTTTGAAACTAAAGATGAAGTATGGGAATATGAGGAACGCTTTCTAAAAAGAGTTCGACGTGAGCACCCTGAGCTCTGGTTGAATAAGTGCAATGGATATTCTGGATGGGTATGTAAAGGGCATTCAGAAGAAGCTAGAGCGCGCATGCGCCAGAGTAGCTGCGCAGGGTCAATGAAGTCTCTAGATGAAATCAAAAAGATGCAGCAAGGATTTTCAAAGAAATATCAAGGATACACCAATGCTGGACAGGTTCCAGAACTCAGAGCGAAGGTTGCTGATACTTTATCGAAGAGATATGGAGTTGATAACGCATCGAAAATCCCTGAAGTTCGAGAGAAAATAGGGAAGATGAAACGTGGACAGATTCACATCATAAAAGGCGGAAAGAGAAAGATGATTGACAAGGAACAATTATCTGGTTTTGAAGCTGAAGGGTGGAGGGTTGGTTTTGGAAAAAGCTATGAGAGAGTGTATACAGAGTGCCCACACTGTGGTAAATCGGCAGACCAAGTCAACGTCAAAAGATGGCATGGTGACAATTGTAAACTACGCCCCTTTGACCTTTGAAAATCCATCAACCCTTTCAAATACAATATGAGAGCGAACTTTATCCTGGATTTTGTCAGGTGAATGTGTAACAATGAAGATGTTTGTACCCTTCAGTTCACCAAGCATGGTCACAAAAGCATCCATTCCGATAGTATCTAAAGATGAATCAAGGACTTCATCGAAGATGAGAAGGTTGGTGCTGACATTGCTTTGCATCTTCGCCACATCGCGCCATGCCAGCAGGATCGCCATGTCGATGCGAAGCTTCTCGCCTTCGCTGAAGTTGTTGTATGACAGCGTGTCGATGCCTCGTGCCTGGATGGTCTCGTCGAAGTTCTCATCCAGAGTAAACTTGGCGAAGAATCCGAGCTTGGACAGGTTGGTGTTGATGGCATGGTTGATGATGGAGATGAATCGCTTGATGATCATGGACTTGATACCGCCGTCCTTGAGCATCATGCTGATGATGTTGTAGTACTCCGACTTGTCAGCCATGTCAGCTCGACGTTCAAGCAGACGTTCGTAGATGTCCTTGAAACCAATCAGCTTGTTCGACTCATCCAAGATCTTCTCTCGGTGTGTCGACTCGTTGACATTCAGATCCTCCTTCAAATCATCAATCTGAATCTGACGCATCTTGATCTGAGAATCGATGTTCTGAACAGCAATGAGCCATTCGTTGTAGAGACGATCCTGATCCTTCATCTGTGCCAGCTCGCTCTGCTTCCGCAAGAGGTCTTCCTCAACCTGATTCCGAGCTGTGGTGCAATCCTCGATCCTCTTGGACAGTGAATCACACTGGTGAACTCGAGTCTCTTCTGGAATCTCTTGCTCACATGCCTGGCAGACAGTGTTTGACTGAAGGAATTCAATCCGATTGCCCATCTCCTCCAGTTTCATGTTGAACTTGAGCACCAGTTCCTTCAGCTGTTCAATCTTTTGCTTGAGCTTCTGATTGTCCTCCTTGGACATGGGCTCCACTGATTGGAGATTCTCCTTCTCCAACACCAATTCCTGAATTTCCTGCTCCAGGCGTGTAATACGTTCTCGGCGACGCGCAAGCTCATTTTCCTCTGTAGCCTGAGCTTCACGCTCCAGGTCACTGATGTACCGTTTGCGGAGCTCGACTTTCTCCCCAGCCACAGCAATGGCTGACTTGAGCTCCAGTGCCTTCTCTTTGTGCTTTGCCATGTTGGCAGTATGGATTCGATTCATGTTGCTGAACACCAGCAGATTCAAGATCGACTCCACGAACAGACGACGTTTCGCACTGTCCAGCTTCATGAAGGAAACATGCTGGGCCTTGCCCACTGCCACAATCTGAGTGAAGGACTGATAATCCATACCCAACACCTGTGAGTTCAAGGTGCGCTGATAGTCTCGGTTGTCCCCGGGCTGATTCTGCAAGGAGCCATTCTTGAACACCTCAAAGATGTCTGGCTTGATTCCTCGGCGGATCAAGAAAGAGTCTTGGTCCACATCGAATTCAATCTCGCACAGCATGTCTCGATTGTTCTTGGTGTTGACCATCTGCCCCTTATTGATCTTGCGAAAGGGCTTCCCGAACAAAGCGAACGTGATTGCATCCAGCATGGTGGACTTGCCGCCACCGTTCTTTCCAGTCACCATCGTGGATGGCGAACGGTCCAGTTGGATCTCCGTCATCATCTGCCCGGTGCTGAGTACGTTTCGCCATCTGACTCGTTTGAACGTGACCATCAGTCTGTCTCCACTGTCGAAGCAGCCTCGCTGAAGAGATCCATGAAGTAGTTCTTCAGCTTGTTCTTGTCGATGAGTTCATTCTGGACAACATCGTCGATGTATTGGTCGATGACGACACGCATGTCTGTCGAATCAGAACCCTCGGCTTCGGTGTTGTATTGGGTTTCGTCTACCTCGAACACATCAATGGCATGGGCGAACTGATTCAGGCGCTCCACGAACAGACTCAGTTTCTGCTGATTGCAGACCCCGAATGACTGAACATAGACACGAACCACCTTGCCACGAAACTGTTCGTAATCAAACTCCAACACGTCGATGGTGTCTTCGTAGGCAATCTTGCCATACACCTCAAACGGATTCTCCACGAACTCCAATTCGCGGGTCGCAGTATTCAGGATGCGGAACCCTTTCTTGAGTCCGTAGTCAGACCAGTTCGTCTGATTGGTGTTGGAGATATACTGGATCCGTCCATCAGTAGACATCGTGTGAAAATGTCCTGAATAGACGGACTCATAACGGTCGAAAATGCTCTTGTCGAAGCCCTGATCACAAACATGTCCTTTGATCATTTCAAAGGACTTGATCTCGAAGTGACCGCAGAGAATTGGAGCCTCGGCAGTTCGAATGAACTCGAGCGACTCCTGCAGGTTTCCGTTGTTGACCCACGACAGAAATGCAATCGGCAACCCATCGAACTCGATGATCTTGTGCGTCTTGATGACTTCGATGTTCGAGTACATCTTACCCAAGAAATCGATGCTGTTGAATTCGTTTGTATTTTTCATCACCACGTCATGATTTCCATAGATCATAACGGTACGGATATTGCGTTTCTCGAGCTCATCAAAAAAATGCCTGAATGCACGATTCAACGTCATGATATTCAATGACTTTCGATTTTCCCAAGTATCACCAAGGATGAGACATGTGTCAATCTTCTCATCGTCAAGTTTCGGGAAAAATATTTCGTCGAAGAACTTGATGAGATTGTCTGCGTGATACTTTGAATCATTACGAGCACCCCAGTGGATGTCGGTGATCATAGCAATCTTCATCAGAGCTTGTTTCCATAATAGAAGTCCAAAATCTCGCCTTTGGAGTCACCATAGTTGGTGTCATCACCCTCCATGGTCGTCATTGTTTCTTGGTTAGGATCGAACATGCTCCCAATCTTCGCCTTTTGCAACTTCTTTTCAAACTCGATGCGCCCCAGAAACGCGTACCATACAACCTGACTGAAATAGCCGAAAGGGTTTTTGCTCTTCTCGGGATTGAATGACATGACTGCACGAGTACAGTCTACTATCCCGTCTCCTTTCATTTCCTCGATGTAGGTGTAGTTTCGAAAGTTGGGGCGTGATGCAATACCTTCCGCGATGCTCAGGATCGCCCTCCCGATCGATTCAGGAATTTTCGGGCGAGGCTTTCCAAGCGCGTCTGCCTCCCTGGCTTGGTGTTGAAAGATTATGATATCATCCAGCAGGGATTGTTTGTCAATGTAGTTATTTTTATTCATGCACGCTCCTAGTGGATGGTTTCCGGATATTTGACATTATCCTGCTCGTCCTGATGGCGTTTCATGTACATCAATTGTCCGAAATAATTTCGGATCACGTGTTCTGCAGGTATAGTACAGGTCACCAGATGATTGATGTTGAATCGGACGCGGACTGCTCGATTGATGTCGAAGGAGTTTAGATTTTCCAAGTACGGCGCAAAGGAATATCCTATGAGGGTATCATCACTCGCTCGGCACTCAGCAAACAATTCGAAAGGCATCACCGTGACGAGAACACCGTCAAGGACATCGACAACCTGAGCAACGACGATGGTTCCGTCGATGAAGGTCAGCAATCGAACATTGAACTTTGAAGTGTCGTCAACCGGTTCGAAGTGGAGTTTGATCTTTTCTTCTGTCATTGTTCTATTTTAGAGGCATCATGTCTCGTTGTCAAGGAGAGAGAGGAATGGTCTTGATCTTATAGTCGAACTGCTCTGACTGATAGACTTTCAACCTCTCAATGAAATGCTTCATGGTGGTGTTCATCGTCTCTTTTGAGCTGCGAGATGAGGTGTGAACGAGATCGTCCGCAATATCGATCAATGTGACCCCATCTTTTCCAGCCATCGCACGAAGTCCGCGCCCGATCGATTGGAGTGTTCGAATTTTCGCCTTGTATGGATGACAGAAGATGACAGTGTGAAGATTCTTGATGTTCACACCTGTTGACATCGTCCCCATGCTACCGAGAAGAACGCAGTTGTTTTCCTTTTCCAAAATCTCGCGGATTCTCTCTCTCTCTTCGACTCCAGTCGCTCCAGCGATGTAGTAGATCTTCTTCCCAAACTTCTCAGCTTTCTTTTTCAACATCTCGTAGAGGGCAGATCCGTGCTTGTCGATGAAATTGAAGAGCATCAGAACATTCTTCGGGGAATTCAATGCAGAGTTGACCAAGACCTTATTTCGTATTGGGTGCGAGATGAGGAAGTCGATCTCTTCTTGGTACGTCAGTTTTTTCACTTTCAAGACTTCCTCGTCAGAGTATCTGAGTCGTAAACACTCGATATTGAGATTGGCGACGTCGCCTGAACGCATCAGTTCCGCTGTCGACGTTGCTTTTATGACAGGGCCGAACCGAGCAAGCATCTCGAGTTCATGAAGGACCGTTCCATCGAGAGTTCCTGTCAAGCCAATACGAATAGGGGCGTGGGCAAGTTTATCAACGATCCCACTGATGGATTTCGCATCAGCCCCATGCGCTTCGTCACAGAAGTAAGCACCAAAGTTTCTGAACCAAACCGCGTCAAGTTTGAAAACGGATTGCCAGGT
>Ga0075163_10000440_pt1 | contig 53098 bp, 39 predicted proteins | sample JI1023141ADNA_FD_71478 | JGI IMG/M metagenome (GOLD analysis project Ga0075163, IMG submission 71478) | Wastewater effluent complex algal communities from Wisconsin, to seasonally profile nutrient transformation and Carbon sequestration -... | ecosystem: Engineered > WWTP > Effluent > Algae...
CTCGAGCGGTTCCGCGAGCGCATCACGTCCTTCAACGACGACATCCAAGGCACGGCCGCCGTCACGGTGGCGGGGCTCCTCGCGAGCTTGCGCGCGACCGGCGGGAAGCTCGTCGATCAACGTCTCCTCTTCGGTGGCGCGGGCGCGTCGGCGCAAGGGATCGGCCAGTTGTTCGTGGCCGCGTTGATCGAAGAGGGCTTGAGCCCGGCACAGGCGCGATCGCACGTGTACATGGTGGATCGACAAGGACTCGTCTTGTCCGACCGTCCGGGCTTGGAGGGCTTCAAGGCCATGTTCGCGCGCGATCCGGCGGAGGTGGCGGGCTGGTCGTGCACCGATCGCGGGCGCATTTCGTTGGTCGAGACGATCGAGAACGCGCGGCCCACGATGCTGATCGGTGCGTCGGCGCAGGCCGGGTTCTTCGAGGAGGCCGTCGTGCGCGCGATGGCGCGCCATCACGAGCGGCCGGTGATCTTCCCGCTGTCGAACCCCACGTCGTGCGCCGAGTGCACGCCGGCCGACGCGCTGCGTTGGAGCGACGGTCGGGCGCTCGTGGCCACGGGCAGTCCGTTCGAGCCCGTCGTCCACCACGGGCGTCCGCACCGCATCGGGCAGTGCAACAACAGCTTCATCTTCCCCGGCGTGGGGCTGGGCGCGTGGGTGGGGCGACTGCGACGCGTGACCGACGCGATGTTCCTCGACGCGGCGCGCGTCTTGGCCGCGCGTCCGACGGCGGACGAGTTGGAGGAAGGCGCGCTGTTCCCACGCTTCCACGACATCCGCTCGATCTCGCACGCCATCGCGTGCGCCGTCGTGCGCCGCGCGGTGTGCGAGGGGCACGCGGACGCGGTGATGCTCGAGGGACTCGAGCGCCGCGTGCAGGACGCGATGTGGGTGCCCGAGTACCTGCCGTTCCGCGCCGAGCCCTGAGGACCCGGCGCGGCGGTTCGCTCAGTTCTGCTGCAGGAACGAGATCAGTCCGGCTCGGTTCTCGAGGTTCTCGAGGCCCTGGCTCTGCAACTGCGAGAGCAAGTTGCCGCCACCGGCCATCTCGGCCGCTCGCTGCAGGAACAGCGGGTTGCCCGTCACGGCGTAGCCGTACGCGAACGAGTTCCAGCACTGGTACGAGTCGCCACCGTCGGCGAAGCCGTTCGCGGGCACCGCTCCGCAGAAGGGCGGGTGCGTGAAGTCGCCGTCGCCCACGGCCAACTTGGACCACGGCGCGTGGTGGACGTCGCTCCAGCAGGGGTAGTTCACCATCGCCCAGGTCGAGTTGCGCAACACGATCTGCAGCTTCTCGAGGCGCAGCGCGTCGTCGCCGCGGATCACGGATTCGCGCACGGACACGAGCATGTTCTCGGTGATCGCCTGCTCGATCGACTGACGCGCTCGGTACTGCCCACCGAAGAGTTGCTCGTACACCATCGCTTCGACGATGCCGCTGCACTGCGACTGGCCGCGACGCAGCAGATCGACGATGCGGCCGAACCACGGACGCACCTTCGCACGCCACTCGGGCGTCGCGGTGCAGTACGCGGCCGCGACGGCGTCCGTGCCCCACGCCTCGAGACGTCCGAACGTGAAGCCGATGCCCGGGTGCGCGGCGACGTAGTTCTCGTCCGAGCCCAGACCGGTCGAGATGTAGTGACCGTACTGGCTGTTCGGGAACTCGTTGTAGCTCATGCGGAACAGGGCCGCTTGCTGGTGCAGGCAGTCCTTGGCCACGGAGTCGTTGGCCAACCAGACGAGCGCCTTGGCCGGCGCCGTGTAGCGCACGTAGTGCTCGAAGTCGATCGGCTGGTGCGAGTTCAGCGCGGCCTCGTAGGGGGCAGCGCGGCCTTGCGCGGCGACGCTGTTCACCTGGAACTGCGGGGCCGCGTTGAAGCCGAACGGATCGGCGGCCCACAGGATCGGGTTCAGGAAGCACCAGATCGGCAGCCAGCGACCGCTCCAGTCCTCCACGATCCAGCTCTCGTGCTGCGACGGCTCGCCGTCGCGGTCGTACATCGCGACCGGATGCCGGTCCGTGAGCATGCGCAGTTGCATCGCCAAGGCCTGCAAACCGTCGTTCGAGGCGGTTTCGGCCACGCGCAGCCCCTCGACCATCACGATGCCGTCGCCGCCGGCCATCCCGCCGCTGTCGACCCCGATCGGGTGCGCCCAGCCGAAGGCGGGCGCGAGGATCGGATAGCCCGTGGACGCGCCCGTGCGCAACGCGAACGCCATCGTCGAGGCCTGCGAGGTCAACCCCGCGCGGATCGTCGCGGCCGAGAGGTACGACAGGTCCGGCAAGCGCATCTTCTGCGGGAAATAGGCCGCGGTCGCGGGGTTCCACCACGAGAACAGATCCTCGCCCTGCGCGTTCGTTCCGCGTCGCGCGAAACCGATGTTGCGGTCGCGGACGTAGTCGGTGGCCAGGTCCTCGTCGTCGCGACGGAAGATGACGATGCGCCGCAACGTCTGGCCTTGCTGCGGCATCACGTGGAGCTTGTTGCCCGCCATCGGCGCCACGATCGTGTACCGCATGCGGTTGCCGGCCGGCAGGGCGCTGATCGTCGACGAATCGGGGGCGGAGTCCTTCGCGACCCAACCGCTGGGCAGGTCGAGCCACAGACCCTCGAAGTACACCTTGCCCAACGGATCGTCGGTGTTCGTCGCGGGGGAGAGCCCGCTGTGTCCGTTGTGGATGCGCAAGTCGAGCTCGAGCACGGGGTCGCCCGCGTACACGCGTGCGTGCGACTTGACGCCCAAGAAGTGCGGCAACGTCGCATTGGCGCCGCCGCGCGGCGCGACGGGCATCAGGTTCCCGTAGGAACGCACCTCGTAGATCGAGTTGCCGAATCGTTCGACCGCGCGCGGCAAGTCGTCGTCGAGCGGATCGAACGAGTACACGTTGCCGTAGACGTCGCGCGAGTGCATCCGCACCGCGCCGTTGCGCCGCAAGTCCTCGAGCGCCGCCGCCACCGGCAAGATGCCGCGCGTGTGAGGATCGAACACCACGTCGTAGGTCAACGGCGCGCCGTCCGGGGGACCGATCGGTCGGTGCACGCGCGCGGACACCTCGACGACGTCCGCTCCCGCGTCCTCGTCGGCGAAGCGCGTGACGATCTCGACTTGTCCGGGCACGAGTTGGCCGTCGACGTCGCGCACGGAGAAGGGGACTTGGCCGTCGGCGCGCGGGAAGGTGCCACGCGGAACGGGGATCGTGGCTTGGAGCACGAACTCGCGGGAATGGGGCGCGTCGATGCCGATTCGGGCGACCGTGCGACCCGGGACCAGGGTGGCCGTCCCCGCGCAGACCATCAGGAGAGGCGCTGCAAAGTGGATCATGCGGGGCGAGCTTAAGGGCACCCCAACGAATCCGCAATCACGGTAGAGTGACGCTTGCTTCACCTGCCCCAGGGTGTATCGAGACAGCACGCGGACCGAGCGCGATCGCTCGGTCCGCGTGCGTCGATGCCCCTCGTGAGCGTCCCGTGGCCCTCACGAACGCGCCGCGCCCTGGAGGGGACGCGGCGCTCTCGTGGGAGAACCCGTGAGAATCCGAGTCGAAATCAGGGGTTCTGCGCCGCCATGCGCTGCGCCAGCGTCATCAACGCCGCGCGGTTCTGCCAGTTCGCGAGCGGGTCGTGGAGCGCTCCCGTGAGGAAATCGCTCGAGCCCATCGCTTCGGCCGCGCGCTCGAGGAACACCGGATCGTGCGTGATCTGCCACGCGTACGCGAACGACGACCAGATCTGGTAGTGATCCGCGAAGCCGTAGTTCCCGTCGGCGGGGATCCACGTGCAGTACGGCGGTTCTGCCAGGTCGAATGGACCGACGGCCATCATGGCCCACGGACCGTGGTGCACCGGACTCCACACGAGCGGCGAGATCATCGCGTAGAACGCACGACGCAGGAGCGCGTCGAGACGTTCCGTCTTGCTACGGTCCGATCCCAGGTACACGGTCTCGCGCAAGCCGACGAGCGCGTTCTCCATGATCGCGGCCTCGATCGACTGACGGCAGCGGTACTGCGCTCCGAACACGTTGTACTGCGGCGTCGCTTGGATGACGCTTGTGCACTCCGTCTGTCCTTGTTCGAGCACCGCCAAGATCGTGTCGAACCACGGACGTGCTTGCGCGCGCCACGCGTCGTCGCCGACGGAGTACGCGACCAAGGCCGCGTCGAGTCCCCACGATTCGCCGCGGCCGAACGGCAGCCCGCGGTTGGGGTAGTTCGTCGTGAAGTTCTGCATCGCGCGCAGACCGGTGGGGATGATGTTGCCCCACAGGTCCTGCGGCAGCGACGAATAGCCCAGGCGGAAGCCCTCGGCTTGCGCGCACAGGTCCTCGCGCGCGATCGCGTCGTTGCCGAGCCACAACAACACCTTGGCCGAGCGCGTGTAGCGCACCAGGTGTTGCAGGTCGATCGGCGCGTAGCCCAGGAGTTCGTCCTCGTACCAGGGCTTGCGACCGGCGTTCGCCACCGCTTCGCACTGCGCGGTGGGCGCTTCGTCGTAGCCGAACGGATCCGAGGCCCACAGGAGCGGCGAGTTGAACCACCAGATGGGCAGGTACTCGCCGCCCTCCGCGTGCACGGTCCACTCCGTCACGTTCGTGTGCCGGCCGTCGACGTCGAACATCACGTTCGGTTGGCGGTCGGAGTACATGCGGTGACACAGCTCGTGCAGCAAGTAGCCTTCGCGCGAGGCGCTCCAGGCGACGTCGACGCCGTCGTACAGGAAGATCTCGCTGCCGCTGACCATGCCGCCGTCGTTGATGCCCCACGGGTGAGCCCAGCCCATGTTGCCCGCTTCGATCGGGAAGAGACCGGTCGAGCCCGTGGCGACCTGGTTCGCGACGCCGGCGTAGTCGCCGGCCAACATCGCGCGCACTTCCGTCTCGGTCGCGGGAGCGAGCGACGGCAGCGCCTGGCGTTGGCTGAACCACCGCCCGGTGACGGGATTCCACCACGAGAACCACTCGTGTCCGTTCTCGGCGACGCCGGCGCGAGCGAAGGCCAGTCCCTCTTGCGCCAGCGACGATTCGGCCGCGGCTTCGCTCCCGTCGCGCACGACGGCCAGGCGGCGGTGGAACTGTCCCATCGCGGGCATCATGTGCAGTTGACCGTTCGGGCCCGTGTCGATGCGGTCGACGATCGGATAGACGCGCGCTCCGTCCTCGTCGTAGGGCGTGCCCACGAACGGATCGTCGGAGGTGGAGACGACCTTCCATCCCTGCGGGACGACCAACTCGACCGCGTCGAAGTAGGCCTTCCCGATCGGATCGTCGTCGGTGGTCTGCGTGTCGCGACCGCTGAAGCCGTTGTGCACGCGCAGGTCGAGCTCGAGGTGTCGCTCGCCGCTGAACTGCGTCACGTAGGAGTGGACGCCCAGGTGGTGCGGCAAGGTCCCTTGCGCGCCGTCGACGACGTCGATCGGCTTCAGCACCTCGTGCGTGGCCACCTGGACCTCGGCGCAACCTTGCTTGAGCACGCGCAGCGAGTCGTTGCCGTTGCGGGCGTCCGCGAACAGGTCCGCTTGATAGCGATGCCCGAACACGTCGTTCGTGCGCAGCACCAGCGCGGCCGGCGTGTTCAAGAGGTCGGTGACCGTCGCGTCGGGCTGGAACGACGTCGACGCGTGGTGCTGGTAGCGCACGTCGTAGCGCAACCGGTCACCCGGGGCGACGCCGGTCGGACGCGTGACGCGCGCGATCAGCTCGACCACGTCGGCGCCGTCCGTCTCGTCGGGGTAGCGCGTGACGGGCTCCACCTGCGTGTCCCACGTCGTCCCTTGCGCGTCGACGAGTTGGAACGGTTGGTCGCTGACGCCCGGGACGAACGTGCCGCGCGGCACCGGAAGCGTCCCGTGCAGCACGAACGTCTCTTGCCCCGGCGCGGCGAGCTCGAGTTGCCCGACCAGGTCGCCCGGTTGCGCCCACGACGCGATCGGGAGCTGTTCCTCGCTCGCGACCGAGTTCGCCACGACGGGCGGTCCGCCGCTGCCACCGCCGCCGGTGGGACCGTTGCCCGTCAGGACGGGATCGAGCCCGTCCGCGCAGCCCGCGGCCAAACACATCGTCGCGATCGTGCCGAGCGTCCAGCCCGACACGGAACGACGCTGCGTGATGTTCGATGCACACGGATGGATCCGTGCTCGCGACCGCGTCTTGCCCGCGATCGACTGCCTGCCGATGCCCATGACTCCTCTTCTCTCGGGTGGGCTCCCTGCCGGAGAGCCTCACCGCGTTGCCGGAGCACAGATCGGTGTCCGCGAGCGCCGCACTGAAAGGAATCCGGCGCGCGGCCGAGTTTCCGCGCGCTTGCCGTGCACCACCGAACGCTGCATCCTGTTTCGGTCGAGCGCCGCGTCACCGGCGTCCGATGCCCAGTCACCATGTCGACCCAAGCACCCGACGTCGCGCGCCCCGGAATCCGGCGGAAAATCTTGCTGGTCCTGGCCGTGACCTTGGGCTTGTGCTTCCTGGGCGAAGCCGTCCTGCGCGTGCGGTTCTACCTGCAGTACGGGACTTTCCTGCGCGTGCACACGTTCGAGAAGGACCCCGTGTCGGGCCTCTCGATCCCCGTGCCCGGTCGCGACACGGGCGCGATCCGGATCGACTCGCGCGGATTCCGCAACCCCGAACTCGAGGTGCCCAAGCCCGCGGGGCGTGTGCGGCTCGCGTTCCTGGGCGCGTCGACCACGTATTGCGCCGAGGCGTCCTCGAACGAGGCGACGTGGCCGAGCCTCGTGTGCGACAGCGCGCGACGCGCGCATCCGACGGCGTCGATCGACTACGTGAACGCCGGCGTCGCGGGGTACGTGCTGTCGCACGTCGCGAAGAACCTGGAGTTCCGCGTCCGGCCGCTGCAACCCGACGTGATCGTGCTGTACGAGGCCACGAACGACTTGACCAAGGACACGCGCGAGCTGGCGCAGGAGCAGGGCGTCTACGTCGAGCACTCCGACCGCGAGGATTGGTTGGCGCAGATCTCGCTCTTGTGGCACCTGATCGAGAAGAACCTGCTCGTGCGCGCGCGCGCGAACGACGCGACGTCGGGAGCGGCGCGGGTGAAGCTCGACGTGCCGCGGCTCGAGAAGGCCTATCGCGAGCGCTACGTCGCGCTCGTGCGGGACGCGCAGAAGGTCGCGCCGGTCGTCGCGGTCGTGACGTTCGCGCAGCGCACGCGTCGTGGCATGAGCGCCGACGACCTGCGCGCCTCCTGCGTCACGCACTTCTACTACATGCCCTACATGGACGCGGAGAGCGTGATCGAGGGGTTCGAGGCCTACAACCGCGCGATCCGCGCCGCGGCGGCCGAGACGGGCGCGATCCTGATCGAAGGCGAGGACGGCGTGCCGCCCGACGCGACGCACTTCACCGACTCCGTCCACTTCACCGACGCGGGCTGCCGTTGGCAGGCCGAGCGCGTCTGGCACGGACTCGAGACCGCACCGGCCTTCCGCAGTCTCTTCGGCCCCGCCGAGCCCGCCTCGCCGCGTTGACGCGAGTCGCAGGCCTGCGACTCGGCCATCTCGCGCGCGTCGTGGTCTCGTCGCGCGCGGTCCGTCAGCGGTAACCCGTGCGCTGAGCTTCCGCGTGGCCCGCGTCGCGCAGCACCGTCTCACGCTCCGCGAGTCGCAGGTCGGACTCGATCATCAACGCGACCAGACCGCGCAAGTCCGTGCGCGGGCGCCATCCCAGGATCTCCCGCGCGCGCGTGGCGTCGCCTTCCAAGTGCGCCACCTCGGCCGGTCGCAGGTAGCGCGGATCGTGCGCCACGTGACGGCGCCAGTCGAGGTCCAGCGATCCGAACGCCATGTCGAGGAACTCCTCCAAGCTGTGCGAGACGCCGGTAGCGACGCAGAAGTCCTGTGGTTCGTCCTGTTGGAGCATGCTCCACATGGCCTCGACGTATTCGGCCGCGTAGCCCCAGTCGCGTCGGGCGTCGAGGTTCCCGACGTAGAGCTTCTCCTGCAGGCCCAGCTTGATGCGCGTCGCGGCGCGCGTGATCTTGCGCGTCACGAAGGTCTCGCCCCGCCGAGGGCTCTCGTGGTTGAAGAGGATCCCGTTCACCGCGAACATGCCGTACGCCTCGCGGTGGTTCACGACCTGATAGTGCGCGTAGACCTTGGCGCACGCGTAGGGCGAGCGCGGTTGGAAGCGCGTCAACTCGTTCTGACGCGGTCGCGCCGAGCCGAACATCTCGCTCGAGCCCGCCTGATAGAAGCGCACCCGCGCGCCCGAGTTCTTCTGGTATCCGCGGATCGCCTCCAGGAGCCGCAGCACGCCCACGGCGGTCACGTCGACGGTGTACTCGGGTTGGTCGAAGCTGACGCGCACGTGGCTCTGCGCGCCCAGGTTGTAGACCTCGTCGGGCTTCACGTCCTCGATCAGGTTGCGCAGCGCGCCCGCGTCCGACAGGTCGCCGTAGTGCAGGAAGAAGTTCGGGTGGCGATCCTGTCCCACGTGCAGGTGATCGATGCGGTCGGTGTTGAACAGCGACGCGCGTCGGATCACCCCGTGCACCGCGTAGCCCTTCGCCAGCAGGAACTCGGCCAGGTAGCTGCCGTCCTGGCCCGTGATGCCGGTGAGGAGTGCGGTCTTCGTCATCGCGTGGAGCCTCGATTGCCCGTGGTCGTGCGCGCCCTCGTCGTGCGAGCGTCGGCGGCGCCGAGGACCGGCGCGGGCGGACCGACGATAGGCCCGCGCGTTTCCTTTGCAAGAAACCGGTTCTTCCCGGTCCGATCGAGGGGCGCGTCACGTGGCGCGGCGCGCGCCGTCCTCGCCGGTCAGCGCACCAACGTCGACCAGCGCGACGCGAGGAGTCGAGCGCGTTCCTCGGCCGTCGCCCGGCCGCGCCATTCGAGGGCGAACTGCACGTCGGCGGACGCACCGCTCGTCTCGCGTCGCGTCACCCAAGCGTCGAGCGCCTCGTCCACGCGCGCGCGACCGTCGTCCACCGCGTCCGCGTCGGACAGGGCCCCGGTCGCCGCCCCCGACGTCGGCGTCGCCGAGGTCGGTGCGCTCGCCAACTCGCACAGCACCGGCAGCGACTCGCGCTCGCGTCCCGCGTCGAGCAGCGTCAACGCCGCCTCGCGCCGCAACGCCTCGGGCGTCGACGCGTCGAGCGCGCGCGTGAGTTCGGGCACGCCGACGGGCACGTCGAGGCGACCCAACGCGCGCGCCGCCTCGACGCGCACGGCGAGCGCACGCGAACGATCGTCGAGTCGCGCGCGGATCTCCTCGGCGGCGGCCACGTGATGCACCGCGCCCAGGGCCGCGATCGCCTCGGCCTCCACGAGCGGATCGCCCAGCAACGACTGGAGCAGCACCGTGCCGGCGGAACTCGCGCGGCCGCCCATCCGCTCGAGCGCGCGCGCCGCGCCGCGTCGCACGTTGGCGTCCGCGTCCCTCAACGACGCGGCCAGGAGTTCGGCGCCGAACGGCGGCAGCTGACCCAACGTCTCGACGGCTGCTCGTCGCGCGCGGCCGTCGCCGGTGTCCGCGAGCGTCGCGACGAGGCGCCACGTCTCGAGCAGGAGCCGCGGCGACGGCGGCGGCGCGGACAGACGGCGCTCGGGATCTCCGTGGCGCCAGCGGCGCACGACGTCCGGGTCGCCGGTCACGTACTCGTGGCAACCGAAGCGCGCCAGCGTGCCGCCGATCCAACGCCGCGTCTCCTCGTCGCGTTCGCGGGCCATCGTCGCGATCAGGCGCACGATCACCTGGTCCTGCGTCGTGCCGGCCAGGTGGAACGCGCTCTGCGCGCGCACCCACGACTGCGGATGCGACTCGACCTGCGCGGTCAAGGCGAACGCGGCCCGCGGCGTGTCGATCGCGGCCAACATCTCGATCGCGGTCGTGCGCTCGTCGGCGGCCGACGTGGGGGAGCCCACGATCGTGGTCAGCGTCGCCACGGCGCCGTCGCCCCAGTCCTTCGCACCCGTGATGCCCAAGCTGCGCAACAGCGATCGATCACCCGCGAGGGCGTGCACGCGACCCTTGATGCGCGCGACCTGTTCGTCGTCGACGGGCGGGACGGCCTCGGGCGTGCCGATCTGATTCTCGAGCCGTGCGACGGCCGCGCGCACCACGTCGCCGAACACGATCGGTTCCGTGTTCGGACGACACGCGGCGAACGTCGAGGCGACGAGGGCGAGCACCACGGCCGTCAGGACGGTCGCAGGTGTTCCGCGCGCGCGGTAGCCGGATCGGCGCGGAGCCGGCGCGGAGCGGGTGGCGTGAGGATTTCGAGGCGGGAGCCCGGGCGTGGTCGCGGACGGCAGAGGCATGGTCGCAGACAGTAGCCTCCGTGCGTGCGCGAGTGACATCCCGATCGTCGGTTCGCGTCGCCCACGGGACTTCACCTTGACCGCTCTCGCGTCCGGCCCGTACGTTGGGGGAAATCGACGATCGCGACGCCCGGCGCGCGGATCCGTCGAACCGTCCCGCTCCGCCCGACCCAGAGAGGCCCTTCCGTGCAAGCCCGTCTCCAGCTCTCGAGCCGTCTGAAGCTCCTGGGCACCGAAAACGCGTTCGAGGTCGTCAACAAGGTTCGCGCGCTGGAAGCGCAGGGCAAGAAGATCGTGCACCTGCACATCGGCGCGCCCGACTTCCGCACGCCGCAGAACATCGTCGAGGCGGGACGCAAGGCGCTGGCGGACGGCTTCCACGGATACACGCCGGCCAAGGGCTTGATGCCGGTGCGCGAGGCGGTCGCCAACTACTGCATGCGCTTCCACAAGGCGCGTCACGTCGATCCCGACGACGTGATCATCGTCCCGGGTGGCAAGCCCACGATGTTCTTCGCCATCATGCTGTTCGGCGAGCCGGGTGCGGAGATCATCTATCCCAACCCCGGGTTCCCGATCTACGAATCGGCGATTCGCTTCAGCGGCGCGACGGCCGTGCCCTTGCCGCTGCGCGAGGAGAACGGCTTCGGCTTCAGCGCCGAGGAGTTGCTCTCGAAGATCACGCCGCGCACGCGTCTGATCGTCTTGAACTCGCCCGCCAACCCGACCGGCGGCGTCGTGGGCAAGGCGGAGATGGACAAGCTCGTCGCGGGCCTCGAGAAGGCTCCGCACGTCGCGATCATGAGCGACGAGATCTACTCGCGGCTCCTGTACGACGGCGAACAGCACACGAGCCTCCTCTCGTACGAGTCGATCCGCGACCGCGCCATCCTCCTGGACGGCTGGAGCAAGACGTACGCGATGACCGGTTGGCGCATGGGCTTCGGCGTGTGGCCCAAGTCGCTCGTGGCCGACGCCGAGCGCCTCCAGATCAACACCGTCTCGTGCACGAACGCCGCCGCGCAGATGGCGGGCAAGGAAGCGCTCGAGGGACCGCAGGACTCGGTCGACACGATGCGCGCCGCGTTCGACGAACGTCGCAAGTTGATCGTGTCGGAGCTCAACAAGATCCCGGGCATCCGCTGCATCCTGCCGAAGGGCGCGTTCTACGCGTTCGCCAACGTCACCGGCACCGGCATCCCGAGTCGCGAGCTCGAGACGAAGCTCCTGTACGAAGCGGGCGTGTCCTGCTTGTCGGGCACGAGCTTCGGATCGTACGGCGACGGCTACCTGCGCTTCAGCTACGCGAACAGTGCCGAGAACATCAAGGAAGGCGTGCGACGCATCCGCGAGTGCCTCGCGACGGTCGTCAAGCGCTGACGTCGCTCGCGCCGACACCGCGAGGACGTCGCGGCGAAGTCCTGTCGCGACGTCTCCTCTGCGACGGCTCGTCTGCGACGGGACACACGCTCGAACGTGAAGCAGGCCCGCTCTCGAGCGGGCCTGCGCCGTTTTCCCGTTCGCGAATCGACCGCGTCGCGGTCAGTCGCGGTACTTCGTGTGACACGACTTGCACGTCTGCGCCAGGTCCTTCATGCGCGCGCCGAGCACCTCGGGCTTCTCGCCGTCCAAGAGGGCCTTTTCGAGCGCGTCGGCGGCCTTCTCGGACCCGGCCAGCAGCGTGAGGAACTCGGCCGCTTGCTTGGCGACCTCCGGATCGTCCCGCAACTCGCGCGACAGGTGCGCGATGCGCCCCACCTCGGCGGCGGGAACCAGATCGGGATGGTCCTTGGGCGCCTTCCATCCGGCCTTCTCGATCGCCTTCAAGTGATCGAAGCGTTCGTCGATCTCGACCATCGCCTGCACGATGCCGGTCGTCTTCCACTTGCGCGGGAACGCGTTCGAGGCCGCGTCGAGTTGCGCGCCCGACGCGAGCTTCGTGTCCGTCGCGCACGCGTAGAGCCCCTTGTAGTTGGGCGCGGTCCCCGAGACCTTCATGCGGACGAGCGCTTCTTCGTTCGTGAGGCGACCGAGCGCGACGGAGATCGCCGCCGCGGCGCCGGCGCTGCGGTGCTTGCCGTGGTGGCAGTGCACGTACACGGGGCCGGGCAGGTCGCGCACGACGCGCGCGAGTTCGAGCTTGCGCTCCTCGGTCATGCCGTCGTACCCGATCGGCAGGTGGACGTAGCGCAGGCCCAGGGACTCGGCCGCGTCCGCGTCGGGCTGCGCGCCGTCGACCGAGACGATCGTGCGGATGCCCATGTTCGCCAGGGTCTCGAGGCCCGCGCCTTCGGGCGCGGAGCCGCTGTAGAGCCCGTTCGAGTACGCGACCACGTTGTGGAGCCCTTCGTAGTCGACGGGGGCCGCGGCGTCGTTCGCGGGGGCCGCGACCGTGACCGGCCGCGGTGCGCGCGGCTCGGGGCTCGAGCACGCGAGGAAGGTCGGGCCCACGAGGGCCAGGGCCAGGAAGGAGCTCCAGAGTCGGCGTCGATGCATGGGTAGGTTCGCGGATCGGGGAGGGGGGCAGGGCACGTCGTCGGCGACGACGCCGCCCGCAAGCAAGTCCCGATCCACCCGATCGCAGCCCCGAACGACCCGCCAGAGCCTGCGCGAATGCGGTGCTCCTCCGTCCCGAACGCCGATCGCCTGACGCGAACGCAGTGCCGCGTCACTCGGGCGTAACGCCGCACGTCGCTCGCGTCAGCGCGGACTCGAGGACCAGTCGTCGAACGACGTCCGCGCGTCGGCCTTGGTCCACAGTCCCACGCCGCCCGCGGAGCCGAGGGTGGAGTCGGTCACTTCCAGGAGCGGGCGTCCGTCGAGCTTGCACGTGACGTGATCGCCGTCGTGCTCGACGTCGATCCGATGCCAACCGTCGAGACGTCCCTCGACCAAGCTCGTGCCCAACTGGCGCCGCACGCCGTCCTTCACGACGTAGACGCGGAAGTTCGCCTCGAGCGGATTGAACCGGCACACGTAGTAGTTGTTCGCGTCCTGCACGCGCCACGCGAGGCCGCCCCCGCGATCGACGCGTCCACCGTCGGCGCGCAACGCGACCGACAGTCGCACGTCGCGCAACGGCTCGGCCTTCGTCCAATACAGGTTGAAGCGGTCCTCGGACTCGTGGTTCGTCGAGACCAGCGCCAGGACGTTGGGGCGCGACACCGCGTCGGGGTCGGCGCGCACGCTCCACGTCGCGGTCGGGCCGCTGCCGCCCGTACTCTCCGCGGTCCAGGTGACGGACGGATCCGCGTCGAATCCGTTCGCGCCGGGAGTCGGTTGCAGGTCCGAGGTGGAACGACAGGCGACCAGGAGACACGCGGCGAAGGCGATGTGCTTCATGACCGCATCCTAGCGACGTCTCAAGGTGGCTGCAGCAACGCGCCGCGCGCGCGTTGTCGGATCCGCGACTCCTCGGTGGTGGCGATGTCGCCGGCGCGCACGTCGAGTTGCTTCCAGCGCTCGTGGAGCGCGCGTCCGCTCTCGTCGGACCGACTCGCCAAGTGGCGCTCGAGCGCGTCCTCGGCGCCGACCGCGTCGCCCGTGCCCTCGGCGAGCAACCCGGCCAGGTACGTCGCCGCTTCGGCGCGCGCGTCGAGCGCGAGCAGGCTCTGCGCCGCCGCTTGACGCAGGTCCGCGGGCTGCGTCGCGGCGAACGCCTTCTCCAGAGGTGCCACGGCTTCGCGCGCGCCCAACACGCCCAACGCGCGCGCGCAGGCGACGCGCACGTCGAACGACGTGCCGCTCTCGAGTCGCGCGATCAACGTCGGCGCCGCGCGTGCGTCGCCGATCGCGCCCAACGCGGCCGCGGCCGCCGTGGCGAGTCGCGGCTCGCGCAACGCGTCGACGAGCGCGTCGACGGCCGACGCGGCGCGCCGACCGCGCCGTTCGAGCACTTGGGCCGCGTGGATGCGCGTGTAGGCGTTCGCGTCGTGCAGGGCCGCGACGAGGTGCGGCACCACCCAGTCCGAGGAGGCCACGAGCACGAACCGCGCGTCGTCGACCTGACGCAGGTCCCACGCGGACAGCGTCGCGATGCGGCGCCACGCTTCGGCTTCGAGGCGCGGGCCGGGAGCGACGCGTGGACGGCGTGCCTCGAGCGCGCCGGAGAACCAGTCGGCGCGCAGACCCGCGAGGTCGCTCGAACCGAACTCGTTCGCCAACTCGGCGCCCACGTTCGCGGCCGAGGCGCGCACGTTCTCGTCGCGAGCCGTCGTGGCGAGCACCCACAATCCGTCGACGCCCGCCAGGTTCCCGTAGCGCGACAACGCCTGCGCCAACCAGATCACGGTGTCGCCGTCCGTCTCGTACTTGAGGCGCAACAACATCCGCGGGAGCAGGTGTTCCTGCTCCACGCGCCCGAGTTGGAACGCGCACTGCGCGCGGACCTCGGCGACGCGGCTCTTCTCCAACGGCAGGAGCAGCGCTTCGCCCGCCGCGGCGGTCTTCGACTCGCCCAGGATCCTCGCGGCCGCCACGCGGCGCGCCGCGTCTTGTGTTTCGTCGCCGACCACGGCGGCCGCCGCGGCGACGCCGCTCGCGCTCAAGGCGCGCGCGTCCTCGGCGGCCAACGCGCGCAGGCGCGCGTCGGTGCTGGTCCACGAGCCGATGAGGCCCTCGACCTGCTCGCGCGCGTCGGACGTGATCTCGACGACCGCCGCCGCGGGTGCGGCCGCCGCGGCTCTGCCTTCCGCGATGGAGAGTGCCGGAGCGACGACGTCCTTCAACTCGTAGGGCGGCGGTGCGGTCGTCCGCGGTGCGCAGGCCGTCGAGGCGACGAGGATCGACGCATGGATCGCCCACGCGGTCGCGGCGATCCGGAACGCGCGCGACGCGCGGCGCGCCGGCGACACGAAGGTGCGTGCGACGGCGCGACTCACGGCGCCACCGTCACGCGGTGCACGAGCCGCGCTTCCGTGTCGGGGTCGGGGCGACTCGGGTCCTTCCAATAGGGCGTCAACTTGTAGTAGAGCGCCACCTCGATCGCGCCGCGCGCGTCGGGATCGACGATGCGCTCCACGTGCTCGGCGTGCGCCGGCAGCAACGTGTCGACCAGGTCCACCTCGTGTCGGTACGGGCTGCGGAACCGGTACAGGAAGCGCCACGCGCCCGGAGTCTCGCCCGGTTTCGCCAGCGGTCGCCAGAACAGGTCGCCGGCGCGCGAGCGCTCGTCCGTGGGGAAGTGGTGGCCCGCGCCCGTGTTCGCCACGACCGCGACCACCGCGTCGCCTTCGCGTTGCGCGGTCAACGTCACGGCGGCGCGCACGAGTTCGATCGAGTGTCCGCCGTGCATCGTGTGGTCGCGTCCGCGGTTCGGATCGCCGCCGCGGAAGGGCATGTGGCAGTCGATGCAACCGATGCCCTTCTTGGCGTATTCGGTGCCGCGCCACTGCTCGACGGTCTTGTGCTGGTCGTGACAGCCGGCGCAGTGGTCGACGCTCGCCAACTCGCGCACGGCCCGCGGACGACAGGCGACGTCGTCGCGATCCATGGTGCCGGCCACGAGTCCGCCACCCGGTCGGTCGGCGGGCAACGAGTGACACGCGATGCAGTCGACGCCCTCCGCGCGACGCGAGGCGCGCGGCAGGACGCGCTTGCCGAGCCCGGTCTCGAACACGGGGAGCGGAGCGTGGCAGTCGATGCAGTCCGTGTTGGCGAAGTCGTTCGAGAGCGCGCGCACGTCGGGATCCGTCCAGGCTTGCGCGTGCCACGACGATTCCCACTCGGCGTACGGCTGCGCGTGGCACTCGCGGCACTGCGTGGACGAGACGAACTCGCGCGCCGGCGCGGCCGCGGGCGGTGGAGCGAACACGGACGCGAGCGCCCAACCCGCGAGGGCCAGGACGACGAGCACGACGGCGATGCGGAGCGGAGACATGCAGGACCTACCCGGCGGGGGACACGATCGTGCCCGCGTCCAAGCGGAGCGTGCGATCGGTGACGTGTTCGACTTCGTGCGGGTCGTGGGTGACCTGGATCGTCGTCAGGCCGAACTCCCGGTGCAGGACGCGCACGCGCTCCACCATGGACGCGCGCAACTCCGCGTCGAGCGGACCGAGCGGCTCGTCGAGCAGCAGGAGTCGAGGACGATTCGCCAGCGCGCGGGCCAGCGACAGGCGTTGCGCCTCGCCGCCCGACAACTCGCCCGGCCGACGGTCGCGGCACGGTCCGAGTTCGACGGCCTCGATCAACTGCGCGACTCGCGCGGCGCGTTCGTGCGACGGCACGCGCGCGCACGACAGCACGAAGTCGAGCGTGCGCGCGACGCTCATGTGCGGCCACAGGCCGGCGCCCCCGCCCTGGAACACGAGACCCACGCCACGGCGCTCGGGCGGAACCAGGATCCGCGCGCCGTCGCTGACCGGCTCGCCGAACAAGGCGACGCGACCCGCCGTCGGGCGAGCGAGGCCCGCGATCAGGCGCAGGAACGTCGTCTTGCCCGCGCCCGAGCGGCCCACGATCGTGGTCCACGTGCGCGGCTCGATCGACACGTCGATCGGACCCAGGATCGTGCGACCGCCGGCTTCGACGCGCGCACCCGACACGACGACGGCAGTCACGGCAACACCTCCAGCTTGCGGCGTGCCACGAGCGTCCACACGAGACCGGGCAACACGACGAAGAACACCACGAGCAGCGCCAACGCGGCCACGAAGTCGTCGCGACCGAAGTGCACGGCGTTGTACAGGCGGAACAGCACGGTGCCGTTGGCGGCCGGAACGAAGATCGCCGCGTCGAGTTCGCGCATCGACAGCACGAACACGAGCGTGGCGCCACCGATCACCGCGGGCCGCAGCGCGGGGGCCACGATCCGTGTCAAGCGTCGCGCCGGGCCCGCGCCCGACAAGCGCGCGGCTTCCTCGAGGCGCGGGTCGATCGCCGCGCACCCCGCCGCGAAGGCGAGGATCGCGAACGAGGCGAAGCGTCCGGCGAGCAACACGACGACCATCCAGCCCGAATCGTACAGAGCGCCCGTCGCGGGCCGGTTCCACAGCGCGATGTTGCCGATGCCGAACAAGATCGCCGGCACCGCGACCGGCAGGATCACGAGCATCGCCGCGAGCCGCGATCCGCGCACGAGGCGCGCCGACGCGTGACCCAGGACGATCGCGATCGGCACGCACAGGAGCGCCGCGCCCGTCGCGTACGTGAGGCTCGACTGCAGGTTCACGCGTCCCAACTCGAGCGCGCGGCCGAACGCGGCCTGCACGTTGTCGACCGTGAAACCGCGCGCGCCGCCGCCCGATTCCCACACGAGTCGTCCGAACGGAGCGAACACGCCGATCGCGAGCACCGCCAGCACGAAGACCAACGCCACCCAGCGCCACGCGCCCAGGCGCAGCGTGGCCGGCGCGCGGAAGTCGCCGTCGAACGTGACCGCCGCCTGCCGGCGGCGCAGCTCCAACGCGGGCAGCAGCGCGAGCAGCGTCAGCGCCACCAACGGAATCGCCGCCGCGACCGCGTGGCCCGTGTCCTGCGAGCTGCGCCACGACGCGAACACCTCGTCCGCGTAGACGTTGTACTTGGGACCGATCGACGAGACGTAGTCGGGGACCGCGAAGTCGTTGACCGCGAACACGAACGCGAAGCACGCCGCGCAGGCGGCGCTGGGCAGGATCCACGGCAACTCGACGCGCACGACGGCCCACACACCGCCCGCGAGCAACGCGGCTTCCTCGCGTCGCGCGTCGATCCTCTCGGCCGCGCGCGCGGTGAACAGCGCGACGAGAGGAAACGTGGCGATCCCAAGGAGCGTCGTGGTCGCGAGCCCGCCACGGAAGCTCGTCATGCCCGCCCAACTCATCGCCAGGACGAGCGGCGGCACCAACAACGGCAGGATCCCGAGCGCACGCCACACCGGCGCGCCGGGCACGTCCGTGCGCGCGGTGAGGAACCCGAACGGCACGCCGATCAACGTCGCGAGCGCGGCGGCGCCCAGGCCCAAGGCACTCGTGCGACCGAGCAACGAGAGCGTGCGCTCGGAGAACAACCCCTCGAAGCTCGACGGGTCGAGGCGCGCGACCATGATCACGATCGGGCCGAGGCCCACGATCGCGAACACGAGCACCGCGACGGCGACGAGGGGCCGACTCACTTCAGGAACAGCTCCTGCAGCTCGCGCGTGCGCGCCGTGATCGTGCGTCCGACCTCGCGCAGGTCGACCTTCATCGCGCGGAACGTGCGCGGATCCGCCACGTGCGCGGGACGCGGCACCGCGTCGCGCACGGGGATCTGCGCGGAGCGCGAGCGTGCCAACTCTTCCTCGATCTCGGGGCGCAGGATCCAATCGAGGAAGCGCTTGCCCGCTTCGGGGTGCGGTGCCGTCGCGAGCAGCGCCGCCGTGTTCGGCACGAACAACGTGCCCACGCCCTCCGCGTCGGGGTACACGGCCGCGACGGGGAAGCCCGCCTCGCGCGCGACGTTGTAGTCGTCCGTGTCGGTCCAGCCGAACGCGGCTTGTCCGTCGCGCACCAGGCGCATGACGTGCGCGTTGCCGCCGGCCAAGTTCAAGTCGCCCGTCGCCGCGCGACGCGCGGCCGTCTCCACGTAACGGCGCGCCTCGGTTTCTCCCAACGCGAGCCACAGCGCCGCCATGTGCGTCTGCGTGGTGCCCGCGAGCGGCTTCGCCATCGCGGTCCGGCCCTTCCAGCGGTCGTCGAACAGGTCCCACATGGAGCGCACGTCCTTGGGATCGACGAGCTTCGTGTTCACGATCAGGACGCGCGCGCGCGCCGCGAAACCGGTCCAACGGTGCTCGGGGTCCCGGAACGCGGCCGGGATGTCGCGCGCGGAGGGCGAGTCGTAGCTCGCGAGCAGACCTTCCTCGGCCAGCGCCACGTTCTGCGCGAACTCGTTGCTCCAGAACACGTCGCAGCGCGGCCGCGACCGGCTCTCCTCGCGCAGTCGCGTCGACAGCCCGATGTTCTTGTTGGCCTCGACGTCGAACTCGACCTTCACGACGAGGCCCGTCTCCTGTTCGAACCGCCGGATCAGCGGCTCGCCGAACTCCTGGTCCAGGGAACAGTAGACGACCAGATCGGGACCTCGGGAGCAGCCCGATGCGCCCAGGAGGAGCGTCGCGATCACCAGGAGGAGCGTCAGGAACTCGCGAGGGGCTCGGGGGGGCATGTCGGGCAGCATAGTCCCCAGCCGAGCGCGGGACACACCCGCTGCGATCCGAAACGCGGTGGGCACCCGAGTGGTACGCGACGACCACGCCGTGCGCTCCGCGGGGGCGCGGGACGCGCGACGTGGCCGCCGGGACCGCCATGAGGGTCACGACGGTCGTGACGGTGGGGCGATCGTCCCCGAGGTCAGTGCTTCGAGCTCGACGTGTGGTGCGCGCCGTGCGCGCGGCGGAAGCTGTCGTGATCGGCGAACGCGTAGCCGTTCACCAGCTTGTTCTCGCGCAACTCGTCGAGCGTCCACACGTGCGGCGACAAGTCGTCGACCGCGACGCCGGAGAACTCGGTCAGGAGTTCGACGAGGAACACGCGCAGCTCCTTGTGTCCCGGATGCTTGCCGCCGACGTCGAACTGCACGTGGGTGTCGGCTTCGCGGCCCATCACCTCCGTGACGCCGCGGTGGTTGTCGGGCGATTGGTACTCCGAGCCCGAGTGGGGGAATCGCACCGAGAAGACCGGATCGTTGCGGTTGGGAACGTACCAGTGTTCCCGCAGACCCTTGACCGATCGAGATCCGAGCCAATCGGCGATCTCGGCGCGCGTGACGTTCACGAGGTGGACGAAGACCGAATGCATGAAGCCGTCCCTCCGTCTGGCGTCCCGGCGGGAGCGCCGGAACTCGAACTAAGGGTTCGTCTGGAGCCCGAACCCGTCGGTGGGTCCGGTCGGCCGAGAGGCGCACGTGCCGCTCGCGCTGGCCGGTCCCTCGTCTCCCATTGTACGCCTCGGCGACCCGTGCAAGGGGGAGAAGCGGATCGGGTCGCGTACGTCCCGTGTGACGTGGACGGTTCCGGGGACGCCCGCGCGCGGATCGGCGACGGCCCGCGCCCTCGAACCCTGGGGCGCGGACGCTATCCTCCTGCCCCTCTCGCGTCCGATCCGCCGACCCCGCGGATCGACGCGCCTCCTCGTCCCCGCCGCGTCCCTCTCTCCGAAACTCCCACGCATGGGCATCTTCAAGGCCTACGACATCCGCGGTCTCTACCCCAAGGAACTCGACGCGGCCACGGGCCGGAAGATCGGGAACGCCTTCGCGCGACTCTTGAAGGCCAAGCGACTGGTGGTGGGCCGCGACATGCGCACCCATTCGCCCGAACTCGCCGCGGCGGTGATCGAGGGCATGCGCGACGCGGGCGCGGACGTGATCGACATCGGGCTCGCGTCGACGCCCATGGCGTACTACGCGATCGGTTCGATCGACTGTGACGGCGGTCTCAACGTCACCGCGTCGCACAACCCCGGCGAGTACAACGGCATGAAGCTGTGCTCGCGCGGCGCGCGGCCGATCTCGGCGGCGAACGGCATCCTGGACGTCGAGCGCATGTGCAAGGAACCGACGCCGCCGCCGGTCGCGAAGCGCGGTAGCCTCACGACGCGCGATCTCCTGGCCGAGTACGCCGCGCACGTGGCGCGCTTCGCGGAGATGAAGCGCGACGTCAAGATCGCAATCGACGCCGCCAACGGCATGGAGGCGTACACGCTGCCCTCGATCCTCGAGCGCGTGCCCAAGATCAAGGCCACGACGCTGTTCATGCAGCTCGACGGCACGTTCCCGAATCACGAGGCCAATCCGCTCAAGGAAGAGAACCTCGATCCCGTCCGCGCGCTCGTGAAGCGCGAGCGCTGCGAGATCGGCGTGGGCTTCGACGGCGACGCGGACCGCTGCTGCTTCGTGGACGAATCGGGTCGCACGGTGGGCAACGACCTCATGACGGCGCTCCTGGCGCGCGAGATCCTGGCCAAGAACCCCGGCGTGCCGATCGTGTACGACCTGCGCTCCTCGTGGGTCGTGAAGGAAGAGGTGCGGCGCCACGGCGGCGTGCCGATCCGCGACCGCGTCGGGCACTCCTTCATCAAAGCCACGATGCGCGAGAAGGGGGCCGTGTTCGGCGGCGAGTTGTCCGGGCACTTCTACTTCGCGCCCAACTTCGTGTGCGACTCGGGCGTCATCGCCATGGTGTCCGCGCTCAACCTCCTGTCGCGCGAAGCGAAGCCGTTCAGCGCGCTCGTGGCCGACCTGCGTCGCTATCACGCGACCGGCGAGATCAACTTCCACGTCGACGACAAGGCGCGCGCGATCGCCGATCTCAAGGCGCGCTACCGCGACGGACGCCAGGACGAACTCGACGGCATCACGGTCGAGTACGGCGACGTGGGCGACCGCGAGTGGTGGTGGTTCAACGTGCGCGCCAGCAATACCGAGCCGTTGCTGCGCCTGAACCTCGAAGCGTCGAGCGCCGCCTTGCGCGACCGTCGACGAGACGAGATCGTGGCGCTGCTCGGGACGCCCGAATAGGCTCTCTCGCGCACCCCGTCCCCGTCGTCCCGAGGTTCATCGGATCCCGCCAACATGAAGACCTTCGCCGCTCGCTTCGCCGTGGTCGCGATGACCGTCGTCGCCGGTGCTTGCACGCGCGCCGTCCAGGACGCGCGCACCGCCGCCGTCGTCGTGGGGACGGTCCAGGACGCCGCGACCGGACAGCCGGCCGCCGACGTGCGCGTCGAGGGCCCCGACGGCCACAGCGCGCGCACGGACGAGCGCGGTCGCTTCACGCTCACCGGTCTCACGGTCGGGACGGAAGGGGACTTGGTCGCGAAGGCCGAGGACGGCCGCACCGCGACGATCCGGTTGCGCCGCTTGACGGCCCAACGCCTCGAGGTCGTGCTGCAGTTGCGCCGCTGACCTCGCGGCGCGACCGGGAACTTCCTTCCGGCAACGGAGTGTGGAGCGGCGGCGCGCCGTACGGTATCCAAGGGGCTCACCGTGGGGGAGCTGGCGTCGGCGTGCCGATACTACTGCTCCCCTCGGTCCGTCCCTTCGCCGCATGTCCCGGTCCTCCAAGCCCTCGCTCCCCGCTCCCGCGGCTCCCGCCACGGGCGATCGGACAGTCGCGCACGGCGGGTCGTCGATCTCGATCGCCTGGCGCGGTCTCGTCGCCGTCCTGTGCGCGACGTTCCTCCTCGCCGGCGCCGCACGGGCGCAACGCGGGGGTGGCCGCGGCGGCGACGAACTCCAGGGTCGGGGTGCCCCGGTCGACCGCTCGCGACTCGCGGCCGAGCCGCGGCTGGGCGTCGTGCCGGACCTCGAAGCTCATCGCGTGTTGATCGCGCGGGACACGCACATCAGCTTCACCGCGCGCACCGCCGGTTCGGCGCGCGCCGTGCTCGACTCGCCCGACGCGACCGAGGAACAACGCGCGATCGCGCTCATCGCGCTGGGTGCGTCCGGCGCGGTCGCCGAGCGCGCGCGACTCGAACGCATCGCCCGCACGGGCCGCGACCTCGAGCGTCGCGCCGCGATCCTCGCGCTGGGGGAGATGTCGGCCGGCGCCGACGTCGAACTCGAAGCGTGGATGGCCAAGGAAGAGCTGCCCCTGGCCGAGTGCGCGTTGCTCGCCTTGTTGCGCACCGATCGCGGTTTCGCGCGCCGTCGCGTCGAGGAGATGGCCGCCGATCCGACGCAGCGCCTGGCGCAGGCCGCCGGCGAGTTGCTCGTGTTCGTCGTCGACCCGCAGGCCAGCCGTCCGTCGCGCGCCTCGGCGCTCCTGATGCGTCTGCGCTACGAAGCCGCGCGGCTGCACGGCTTGATCGACGGAGAGGACTGGGCCGGCGCCACGATCCGCAAACTCGCGCAGGATCCCGAGTGGGTCCGCGAGGTGATCTTGTCCGCGGCGCCGACGCTGCGACTGCCCTCGGTGCGCGATCACGTGTTGGCCGAGCTGCTGCGTCCTTTCGGTCGCGGTCGCTTGACGGCCGCGGTCGCGATCCTGCCGCGCGAGCTGTCCGACCTCGTCGAGAACGAGCTGTGGCGACCGCTGAACGACGAGGAGTGGAACGGACTCCTCGAGGAGATCGACGCTCGGCGTCTCGAGCGACTGACGCTCCCGATCCTGCGCGCCGCGTACGAGGTGCCGGCGGTGCGCTACCGCGCTGCGGCGATGGCCTCGCTCGCGGGCGACGAGGACCTGGCCGTGTTGATGGGAGTGGACCCGTCGCGCCTGAGCGTCGACGAGCGCGTGTGGGTGTGCCTCGCGATCGGCGCGCGCTCGGACGCGGGTTGGCTCGAGCGCTTCGCGACGCTGCGCGACGACAAGGTCTCGCGCGTGCGCATGAGCTTCCTCGTCGCGCAGTTCCGCCAAGGGAGCAAGAAGGCCGCCGACGAGATCCAGAAGATCCTGACCGACACGGAGTCCGAGGATCACATGGGCTTGATCCGCGCGCTGACGGCCGCGGTCCACGATCCGGCGACGGCGGTCTTGCTCGAGGACCGCTTCCTCGACGCGGACGAAGCGGAGAAGACGATCATCGCGACCGCGCTGTGCCTGGAAGGGCGACTCGTGGGGCGCACGCAAGTGCGCGCGGCGCTCTCGACCGAGCCGCCGCCCGAGGGCTTCTTGGCCGTGTGGCTCGTGCGCGCCTTGCGTCGCAACGCGACCGCCGAGGACATCGCCGTGTTGCACCGCTTGTTCCCCACGGTCGAAGGCGATCGACAGCTCGACCGCGAGTTGGCGTTGGCGCTGCTCGACCGCAGCGACGCGGCCGTGAGGCCGATCCTGCGCGCCGGCCTGTGGGGCAAGGAGTTCGACGTCAGCATGCTCGCCGCGGGCTTGATGGCGAACTCCGGCGGCGTGCGCACGCTGGTCGAGGAACTGCGCGTGCCGCCGACCGACGCGTCCTCGGGCGACCTGCGCCGCGTGGGCTTCGCGATCGGCGAATGGGGCGGACTCGACTCGGTCTCGGCCCTGGCGCGCGAACTGCGCTGGTCGAGCGGTCACCCGGCCCTGCAGGGAGCGCTGCTCGGCGCCCTGTCGACGCGCACGCAATGACCGGACGCGCCGCGCCGCCGCGTCGACGCGACGCCGTGCCTCTTCGCCTCGGTGAACTCGAGACCATGCAACGCGAACCCGGCAAGCAGCGCGACACCCAGCGCGACGTCGAGACGCACCGCGGATCCGCGGGCGGATCCGCGATCGAGCGTTGGACGGCGAGCGGCGTCGTCGCGTTGACCACCGACTTCGGCCTCGTCGATCCCTACGTCGGATCGATGAAGGGCGTGATCCTGTCCGGAGCGCCGCGCGCGACGCTCGTCGACGTGACGCACGGCGTGCCGCCGCAGGACGTGCGCGTCGGCGCATTCTTCCTCGAGCACGCACGACGCGCGTTCGGCGTCGGCACGCTGCACGTGGCGGTCGTCGATCCCGGCGTGGGATCCGAACGCGCGCTGCTCGTGGCCCTCGATCGCGGTCAGTGCTTCCTCGCGCCCGACAACGGGCTCCTCACGTACGCGTTGTCGGACCGCGCGCGCGTGTGGCGCCTCGACGCGGCGCGGTTCGCTCGCCCCGGCGCGTCGCGCACGTTCCACGGACGCGACGTGCTCGCGCCGGCGGCCGCGGCGATCGTGGCGGGTCTCGAGCCCGAGCACGCGGGGACGGGCGTGCACGACGACTGGGTGCGCCTCGTCTCGCCGGCGCGCGCGCGCACGGACGATTCGATCACCGCCGAGGTCCTGTTCGCCGATCACTACGGCAACCTGGTACTCGACGTGGAAGCGGCCGAACTCGGCGCGCCTCACGAGGCGTGGCGAGCGCGGATCGGATCGCGCGTCGTGCCGTTCCGAGGGACCTACGCCTTGGCACGTCCGGGTGAGGCACTCCTCTTGGTAGATTCCTACGGCGCGCTGGAGCTCGCCGTCCGCGACGGCGACGCGCGCGCGGCCCTCCGTCTCGCTCCCGGCGACCGCGTGACCCTCGAGCGCGTGAACCTCCAGCACGTGAACCCAGAACGACGACCCGAACACGGCGACAGCCCCTGACCGGACACCGATCATGATGGACAGAACCGTAGCGCTCGTCGGCGTGCCCATGGACTTGGGCGGCGGCCGACGCGGGGTCGACATGGGCCCCTCGGCGATCCGCATCGCCGGACTCGAGGAGGCCGTGAAGGGCCTCGGACTCCACTTCGTCGATCGCGGCAACGTGCCGGTTCGCGAACCCGACTCGCGCGTGCCCAAGAACCCGAAGGCGCGCTTCCTCGACGAGATCGCGGAGTGCTGCCGGCACCTGCGCACCAAGGTCGAGACGATCCTGGAGGACGGACAGTTCCCGGTCGTGGTCGGCGGCGATCACTCGATCGCCTGCGGCACCGTCGCCGGCATCAGCTCCTACTACCACAAGCGGAAGAAGAAGATCGGGCTGATCTGGTTCGACGCGCACGGCGACATGAACACGCCCGAGAGCAGCGAATCGGGCAACATCCACGGCATGCCGCTCGCGTGCTGCATCGGACGCGGCCTGCCGGAGTTGACGAAGATCGGCGACCGCTTGCCGATGGTCGACGTCGAGAAGGCCGTGTTGATCGGCGCGCGCACGCTCGATCCGCGCGAGCGTCAGGAGATCAAGGACTCGAAGATCCACGTCTTCACCTTGAAGGACATCGACATGCACGGCGTGCACAAGGTGATGAAGATGGCGATCGAGATCGCCAGCGCCGGCACGGCCGGCTTCCACCTGTCGTTCGACATGGACGGCACGGATCCCTCGGTCGCGCCGGGCGTCGGCACGCCGGTGATGGGCGGCACGACGTTCCGCGAGAGCCACTTGATCATGGAGCACGCGGCGGAGTCGCGGAAGCTGCTCGGCCTGGAGATCACCGAGATCAATCCGATCCTCGACAACCAGAACGCCACGGCGCGCGTCGCCGTGGACCTCGTCATGTCCGCGCTGGGCAAGGGCATCCTGTAGGCCAAGCGTTGTTCGCCCTGCTCCGATCCCTCCGGAAGAACCGGCGCCTGCTCACGGACCTCGTGAAGCGGGACCTGCGCGCTCGCTACGTGGGCTCGACGATGGGGTTCTTCTGGTCGGTGATCTTCCCGTTGCTCAACTTGGGCGTGTACATGTTCGTGTTCACGTTCGTGTTGGAGTCCAAGTGGAGCAAGAACCAGCCGACGCAGGAGACCGCGCTCCTGATGCTGGCCGGCATCCTCGTGTGGCAGTCGTTCGCCGAGACCATCTCGCGCTCGACGAACACGTTGATCGAGAACCAGAACCTGATCCAGAAGGTCGTGTTCCCGTCCGAGGTGCTGCCGCTGTACCTCGTCATCTCGTCGCTGATCAACATGATGATCGGCATGGCGATCACGCTGCTGGCGGTCGCCTGGTTCGCGTGGATCTCGCCGCCGGCGGCGATCCCGTTGGAGGACGGCGTCGCGTCGGTCGTGCTGCCGCGTCACCTGGGCTTCTCGTACACGCTCCTGTGCTTGCCGTTGCTCGTGGGACTGCAGGCCCTGTTCACGTTGGGGTACGGGTACTTCCTCTCGGCGCTGAACCTGTTCGCGCGCGACGTCTATCACCTGATCGGCGTGGGCATCACCGTGTGGATGTTCATGACGCCGATCTTCTATCCGCCCCAGCTCGTCGTCGACGCGGGATTCGAGTGGGTGCTGCAGTGCAACCCCATGTACTGGATCATCGACAGCTACCGCCTGGTCGTGGTCTACGGACAATGGCCCAAGCCGCCCGTGATCGCCGCGTTCGCGGCCGTGGGCCTCGTCGTGTTCGTGCTGGGCTCGACCTTCTTCATGCGCCAGAAGCCGCGCTTCCCGGATCTCCTGTGAGCCCTCACACGTCCGTCACGACCGCCGACTCGTCGAGCACGCGCCCCGGAGCGGGCGGCGGCGCGAGCGCCGTCGTGTGCCGCGGCGTCTCCAAGGCGTACCGCATGTACGACAAGCCGATCCATCGGCTTCTCGAGCTCCTGATCCCCGGCAAGAAGCTGCACCGCGAGTTCCTGGCGCTGCGCAACGTGTACCTCGACATCCCGCACGGCAGCACCGTCGGCATCATCGGCGAGAACGGCGCGGGCAAGTCGACGCTCTTGAAGCTCCTGACCGGCATCACGCGCCCCACGACCGGCGAAGTGGCCGTGCAAGGGCGCGTCTCGTCCCTGTTGGAACTCGGCGCGGGCTTCCACCCCGAGTTCAGCGGTCGCGACAACATCCACCTCAACTGCTCGATCCTGGGCATGAGCGAGGAGGAGATCGCCGAACGCTACCCCAAGATCGTCGAGTTCAGCGAGCTGGGGGACTTCATCGAGCGTCCGGTCAAGACGTACAGCTCGGGCATGTACGTGCGCTTGGGTTTCGCGGTCGCGGCCAGCGTCGACCCCGACATCCTGATGATCGACGAGGCGCTGTCCGTGGGCGACGAGCACTTCAAGGGCAAGTGCATCAATCGCCTCAACGAGTTCCGCGAGCAGGGCAAGACCACGATCTTCGTGTCGCACGACATGGGCGCCGTGAAGAGCATGTGCCAACACGTCGTGTTGCTCGACAAGGGCGAGGTGCTCGAGCAGGGCACGGCCGAGAAGGTGGCCGACGAGTACTTGAAGCGGGCCAAGGCCCGCGGCAACGAGCGCTTGTCCGCCCTGAACCGCGGCAACAGCGTCTACCCGCGCTGGGGCACGGGCGAGATCGAGACGACGGACGTCGACATGCTCGACGGCGGCGGTTCGGCCACGCACGTGTTCAAGGTGGGGGAACCGTTCCGTGTCCGCGTGCGTTACAAGGTGCACGAGCGCGTCGTGAACCCGGTGTTCGGCATCGGCATCTACCGCTCCGACGGCACGTACGTGAACGGCGCGAACCACCACTGGCGTCAGCATCCGATCCTGATCGACTCGGCCGAGAAGGGCGAGGAGGGCGAGGTCGAGATGCGCTTCGACACGATGCCGCTCCTGGCCGGTCAGTACTACGTCACGACTTTCCTCTACGACCACAGCAAGGCCGCGCCCACGGCGATCGACCACCGTGAGCACGCCGTGACGTTCGAGGTGCTCGACGCGGCGCGCCTGCAGCACGGCATGTTGTTCTTGCCGTCGCGCTGGACCTTGTCGCGCACCCGCTCGGGCCGGCGCGACACGTTGGAGTCCGACTCGTGAGCGTGGACGTGCTGGCCTTGCCGTTCGACCAGTACCAGCGCTATCGGCTGGTCAGCGACCTCGTGAACGAGGTGCGCGGTCCGGGCGAGCGCCTGAGCGTGCTCGACGTCGGCGGTCGCACGGGACTCTTGCGCGCGTTCCTGCCGAACGACGACGTGCGACTCGTCGACCTCGAGCCGTCCGACGTGGACGGTCTCGTCCTGGGCGACGGCAGTCGCTTGCCGTACCGCGACAAGTGCTTCGACGTCGTGGCCTCGTTCGACACGCTCGAGCACGTGCCGCCCGCGCGTCGTGCCGCGTTCGTGGCCGAGTGCGCGCGCGTCGCCAAACGCTGGATCTTCCTCGCCGGGCCGTACCAGTCGCCCGAGGTCGAGGAGGCCGAGAAGCTCTTGCAGCGCTTCCTCGTGGACAAGTTGGGCGTCGAGCACCGCTACCTCGAGGAGCACCGTCACAACGGATTGCCGTCGATGGCCGACACGGGCGCGGGGCTGAAGCAGGCCGGCGCGAACGTCGTGAACGTGGGACACGGCAACCTCGAGCGCTGGCTCGCGCTGATGTGCCTCGCGATGTACTTGGACTACGAGCCGCGCCTGCGACCGCTCGCCTCGCGCGTGTTCCGCTTCTACAACGCCAACCTGTACGCGTCCGATCACGCGGCGCCGGTGTACCGACACGCGGTCGTCGGGGCGTTCGCGGGCGCCAAGCTGCCGAGCGGCAAGCCGGGACTCGCGGCGCCGGTCGCGCCCGCCGGCGTCCTCGACCGCTTCCGCGACGTGGCCGACGAGGTCGTCGCGTTCGACCGCGCTCGCACCGATTGGCGCGAGGAGCGCGCGCGGCTGGCGGAGATCCTGGCGACGCTCGAGAAGGACCTGTCGGGTCACAAGAGCTCGCTCGAGGAGGAACGCGCACGCGGTCGCGAGAAAGCGGCCGTCATCGCCACGCTCGAGACGGACCTGGAAGGTCACAAGGAAACGCTGGCGACGCTGGAAGCCGATCTCTCCGAGCACAAGCGCTCGCTGGCGGACACGGAGCGCGAGCTGAACGAGCACAAGACGGCGCTCGCGACGCTGGCGCGCGAACTGGATCTCGAGCGCGAGCAGGGAGCGCGCGTGCGCGCCGAGCTCGAGACCGAGCTCGATCACCACCGCGAGGTCGTGCGCACGTTGAGCACGGACCTCGAAGAGCACCGCGCGCTCGTGACGCGGCTCGCGAACGAGGTCGATCAGGCCAAGGCCGTGGTCGCGGCCTTGGAAGCCGACTTGGCCGGACACCGCTCGACGTTGGAGGTCGTGCGCGCCGATCTGGAGGAACACCGGCTGAGCGTGGCCGAGCTGCACGTCGTCGTCGACGGCCTCGTGACGCGCAACCACGACCTCGAAGAGCATCAGCGGCACCTCGAGGCGGTCGTCGCCGATCTCACGAACGTGCGCGCGACCTTGGAGGCCGACTTGGAGGGCCACCGCCGCGCGTTGGCCGACGCGTTGGCCGAGCGTCAGCGCACGGTCGAACGCTACGAAGAGGTCGTGGCCGAGCACCTGCGCGTCGAAGCGGCGCTACAGCAGGACCTCGAAGGCCACCGCCACGCGTTGGGAGACGTGCGCGCCGATCTCGAGGGGCACCGTCGGCTGGCGGCGGACCTGCGGACGCAGATCGAGGAGTCCCGACGCGAGCAGGCGCGACTGCTCGACGAGCTGACGCGCGCGCACCAGGACATCGACGGCAAGCGCGGCGAGATCGCCCGAGCGCAACGCGATCTGGCCGCGAACGACGCCCTGATCGGCGCGCTGCGCGGCGACTTGAAGAACCGCTGGAAGAGCCTGAAGCGCGCGCTGGGCCCCAAGCGCCCGACCGCCGGGGAGCCGGGCGCTCCCGATCGATCCGTCTGAGTCTCCCCGCGATCGAGGCGCTGCCCTCGGGTCGGACGGCGGCACGCCGCGGTCGTCGACGACGCGACTCACGAATGGGCGGCTAGGAGCGGGCCCTCGAATAGGCTAATAATCGGGCCTCGCGCGCCTCCGGTCCACCTCGACGCCTCCCGTGACCTCGTCCAACTCCAAGATCGACGTCCATCGCTTCGCCGAGCGCGTGGGCTCGTGGCTCTCCGGCGGGGCTCCCGAATCCGACGTCGTCCTGTCGTGCCGCGTGCGCCTCGCGCGCAACTTGGCGGACCAGCCGTTCATCTCGCGTCTCGCTCCCGCCGCGGCCGAGGACGTGTGCGCGCGATTGCGCGACGCGTTGATCGACGCGCGCCTCGACGGCGAGACGACGTTCCTCACGATGAGCGAGGCGCCGCCGCTCTTGCGCATCATGCTGCGCGAGCGACACCTGATCAGCCGCGACCTCGCGCCGTCCGAGGACGGTCAGGGCGCGCAACCCGGACGCGCCGTGGCGTTCGGCGCCAGCGAGACGCTCTCGGTCATGGTCAACGAGGAAGACCACGTCCGACTGCAGGCGATCGCCGCCGGCTTCCAACTCGACGCGGCGTGGCGTCGCGCGCAGGAGATCGATCGCCTGCTGGAATCGCGCGTGCCCTTCGCGCATTCGGCCAAGTTGGGCTACCTGACGAGCTGTCCCACGAACGTCGGCACGGGCCTGCGTGCGTCGGTGATGATGCACCTGCCCGGCCTCTCGCTCGTGCGCCCCGAACTCGAGAAGGTGTTCGCGGCGGCGCAGAAGACGGGGCTCGCGGTGCGCGGCATGTACGGCGAGGGCAGTCGCGCGGCCGGCGACTTCTACCAGATCAGCAACCAGATCACGTTGGGGCGCTCCGAGTCGCAACTCGTCGACGACTTGGCCGCGTTGGTGCCGTGCATCCTCGAGTTCGAGCGCAAGGTGCGCGCCGCGTTGTCGCGCGAGCAGCGCGCGGCGCTCAAGGACCGCATCAGCCGTTCCGTGGGACTGCTGCGCACGGCGCGCGCGATGCAGACCGAGGCGGCGTTGGCGCACCTGTCCAACCTGCGATTGGGCATCCACCTCGACCTGTTCGACGGCTCGAGCTTGAGCGTGTTGAACGAACTCGGCGTGCAGGTGCAGAAGGGCCACGTGCAAGCGCTCTCGGCCACGTCGCCGGAAGGCACGTTGCTCGAAGCGAGCGAGCGCGACCGCTTGCGGGCGAGCTTGCTGCGCAAGCGCCTCGCGTCCTGACCGACGAGCCGGCGGACGCGAAAGAACTTCCGCACCGCCGCAGGCCGAACGCGTCGCGCCCCGGTGCGGGCGATGGGTGCGACGTGCGGACGACGTGCGTGTGACGTGCGGGCTACGTGCGGGCGACATTCGGGCCGACATCCGGCCGCGTCGCGCCCGACTCCGTCACGGGCGCGGCCAGGCTGCGGTCACGGGCGCACGGAGGGTGCCACGGCGAGAACCTCCAGGATGCCCTCGGCCGGACCGCGGGCGGTCAGGTCGGGCTCCACGTGCAGTTCCCCGTCGCGCAGCGAACCGAGCGGTCGCACGGCCGCCACGCGCACGCCGGCGCGCCACGCCGCGGCCTGCTCGAGCACGTCGTCGGAGACCAACCACGACTCGGACAGCTCGATGCCGTCCTGTTGCGCGGCGTGGTACAGGGCGCCGGTGTTCGGGAACAGGAACACGGACTCCTTGTCGTGCGGGGCCTTGCCCTGCGGATGGTCCGTGCAGGCGTATTCTCGCGTGAGCGCGATGCCGTGGGCGCGCACGTGCGCTTGCAGGGCCTCCTGGAAGCGCTCCCAGTGCACGTCGCTCACGCGACCGCGTGCGACGTCGTCCTCGTTGCCCACGACGTAGATGCGCCAACCGGCCTGCGAGGCCCGGAAAAGAAGTTCCAGCACCCGCGCGTGGAAGCGCGCGTCCTCGAAACGGCGGGGGAAGCCGTCCGCGGTACGCTCGAGCAAGGCTCCCCAACGGCTCACGAAGAGACCGCGCGGCGGCGTGCCGGTGCCGGGGAGGGGAGGAAGAAGTTGGCGTGAGCGATGGTGCATGGGGATCTCGGGGGAACCGTTCGGAGTGCAGGTTCTCGGCCGTTTTCGCCCGTGCATGAGAGGTGGTTCGCGGTCCTTGCGGCCGACTTTCGAGTTCGTCACGACGGCCGAAGGAAGTTCGCGAAAACCGTGGACGAACTGCGGTTCGAAGCACGTGCGAACCGAAAACAGTGCCGGGTGAGTCCTCGTCGCCCTCGCGCGCGCGCCGACGTGTTCGCGTGCGACTCGACAGGAATCTCGCTCGTTGTCGGGCTACCATTCGGCTGTGAAGGTGCGCGCGCCGTCCGCGCGACGTCACCTTCGAACCTCCTCTCCGCTCCTCGATCGACACCGTGTCCCGTTCGCTGCGCATCGCCTTGGTCGTCAACCCATTCACCCTCGGGATGAAGTGGGGCGAGCACGCGCCCGAATTGGCGCGCGAGCTGTTGGGCCTCGGCCACACGGTGCGCGGCTTCGGCGCGCCTCCGGGCGCGATCCCGCGATCGGGGCCCGCGCCGGCGGAGGATGGTCAGGGCGAGGAAGCCGTGGGCTTGCTCGGCTATCGGCCCGACGCGGTCATCGCCTACGACGCGAGTTCACCGGCGGCTTGGCTCGGCGCGCGCACCGCGCGACGACTGAAGATCCCCTTGGTGTTGGTCGAGGCGGCGACGGGCGGTGCGGCAACGGGGCGCGGCGTCTTCTTCCAGGCCGTCGGTCGACGTCTGTGGGGGCGCTACATCCGCGGCACGGCCAACGCCGTCCTGGCGCTCGACGCGATCGCGAAGGAGCGTGTGTTGCGCGCGGGCTTCGCGCCGACGCGCGTGCGCGTGCTCCCCGGCGGGGTCGACTTGAACGTGTGTCGGCCGGGACTGACGAGCGGACTCATCCTGCGCCACAACGTGCGCGGACGCATCCTCTTGTACGTGGGGCAGATCACCGACAATCGCGGGCTCGAGACGTTGATCAGCGCCTTCGCCAACACGGTGGGGCAGCGCAACGACTGGTCGCTCGTGATCGCGGGCGAAGGTCAGGCGCGGCCGGCCCTGCGCGCGAAGCTCGATCGCCTCGGCATCGGCGCGCGCGTCCACTGGGTCGGCTCGCCGCGTGACGAGGAACTGCCCGGTCTGCTGTCCGCGAGCACGCTCTTGGCCGTGCCGGCCGTCGACGATTCGGTCCGCGGTCGCAACGTCCCGCGCGCGATGGCGTGCGGATTGCCGGTGTTGGCCAGCGATCTGCCCGCGCTGCGCACCTTCGTCCAACCGAACGTCACGGGCCTCTTGGCCGAGCCCGGCAACGTCCCCGCGTGGACCGAGATGCTGCGCATGGCCACGATGTCGCCCGACGGTCGCAAGCGCTGGGGACTCGCCGCGCGTCGCGTGGCGGAAGAGACGTTCGCCTGGACGCACGTGGCGCAAGTCTTCGAGGACGCGATCACCGCCGCACGCGGCGAAGCGGCCGCGATGCCGGCCGACGGACACGGCGACGCTCCGACGGCTCGCAGCGCGTAGTCGGGAGCCAGGTTCATACGGAGCCAGGCACCGTGTGAACATCGCACAGGTCATCCGAGGCGCTGCCCGGACGCTTCCGTGCGATGTTCACACGGTGCCTGGCTCCGTATGAACCTGGCTCCCGACTACGCGCTGCGAGCCGTCAGTTCCCGGTCGCCTTGCGCAGCTCGTCCTTCAGGAACGCCATGTCGTTGGCGTACTGCTTGATCGCGTTGCGCGTCGCCTCGTCGATGCTCTTGAAGGTCGCGGCGACCTTGATGCCCTCGGGGCGTTCCTCGACCTCGGTGATCGTGCAGGACGCTTCGCAGTAGCCGCGCTGGAGGAGCGGCATGCGGAACTTCACGCGCCACTCCGTGCCGATCGCGAGGAACTGGCCCATCGCGAAGGGCGACAGGCCCGTCGCGCCGCCGTTCCAAGTGAAGCGCAGACCCTTGGGGTCGAGCGAGGACATGCGGCCCGCGCCGCTCCAAGCCATCGGCAGCTTCTCGTGGTTCAGTTCGTTGGGCGGCGTGCGCTGGTCCTCGGGCAGGAAGTGCTCGATGCGCGAGTTGTCGAGCGGCGAGAACAGCAGCACGGAGGCGTTCTCCTCGTGGTGGTGCTCCGGCAGCTTGCCCGTGCGCGACGTGCCCTGCAGCACGGCTTCGGCCGCTTCCTCGTCGCTGGCGTAGACACCCACGACGCGGTCGAGGCCGACCTTCTCGATGATGTCGCGGCAGAACGACGACGGACGCGACACGACGAGCTTGCCGCCCTTGCCCGACAACTGCTTGCTGGCCTTGATCATCGCGCCCAGCGCCGTCGAGTTGATGAACTTCACGAAGCGCAGGTTGAGGACGATGCGCGCGATGCCGTTCTTCAGCAGGGCATCGATCTCGGTCTGCATCAACGGCACGTAGTACGTGTCGAACTCTCCGCGGAGGTGGAGGATGGCGTACTCGTCCCTGGGCTCGACGCTGATGTGCATGGTTCGGGCTCTCGCTCTACGTTACGACTCGTTGTAGGAGGGGCAGGCTCGTTCCTGGGCGGGCGCCCGGCGTCTCGTGGCCGTTCGGTCGTCGCTTCGGCTCGGAGACGATCCCCGCGCCGATCCGGTGCCGAATTGTCGTCGAACGCTCGCGTCGCCAGGACCCCCGGGGCCCGACCCGGCCGCGCCCTCGATGGAGGGAAACACGATTGGGACGAGCGATGGTTGGTGGCCCGAGGGGCAGGCATTAGACTGCGCCCGCATGTTCTTCCGCAAGAAGAAGGGCGACGACGGCGCGCGCCGTGACCCGCCCCCCTCGGAGCCCGCCTCGAAGGGGCGATCCGGCCCGGGAGCGGGTTCCGCTCCCGCCGGCGCTTCGTCGGGGGGCTCGTCCAGTCCCACCGCGTTCCTGACCGGCGACCACGGCTTCGACCAGCGCACGCTGGACAAGCTCTTGGGCGCCATCGCGCGGGTCACCGAAGTGCGCGAGATCGAGGAGTTGCTGTCGAACATCGTCGACACCTCGATCGAGATCACGCAGGCCGAGCGTGGTTTCCTGATCCTGACCGACGAGACCGAAACCCTCGTCGTCCGCGTGGCGCGTTCCCGCGGACAGAAGCCGGTCGAAGGGGAAGTGCGGTTCTCGACCAGCATCGTCAAGCGCGTCCTGACCGAGCTCGAGCCGGTCCGCGCCACCGTGTCCTCGGACACGGAGGCCCTCGAGTTGGGCACGTCCGTGTTCGACCTCAAGCTGCGCGCGGTGATGTGCGTGCCGCTGCTCGGCAGCGACAAGGACCAGGTCAAGGACCGCGGCGTCCTGTACGTCGACTCCAAGGCCGCCACGCGCGAGTTCAGCCCCAAGGACCTGGCGCTGTTCAACACGCTGGCGCTCTACATCCGCATCGCGCTGCAGAACAACCGACTCCACCTCGCGAGCCTCGAGAAGGTGCGCTTGGAGAAGTCGCTCGACATCGCGAGTCAGATCCAACGCGACCTGATGCCCGAGATGCCGCGCGACGTGCCCGGCTACGACATCGACGGTTGGTACCGCCCGGCGGAACAGACCACCGGCGACTTCCTCGAGTCCGTGCGCATGAAGAACGGGCGCTTGGGGTTCGCGTTGGGCGACGTGACCGGCAAGGGCATCGGCCCGGCGTTGATCATGGAGAACGCGAAGGGCGCGCTGCGCTCCTACTTGCGCTTCATGGACGATCCGTCGCAGGTCATGACGATGCTCAATCAGGACCTCGCGCCGCGCATGGACGACGGGCGGTTCCTGACGCTCTTCCTGGCGGTGTTGGAACCGGGTGGTCGCTTGCGCTGCGTCAACGGCGGTCACACGCCGCCGATCGTGTGGCGCGCGAGCACCGGCGCGCTCGAGACGATCAAGGGCCACGGCCCCGCGTTGGGCATGGCCGACGACTACGAGTACGAGTCCGAGCCCGCGCGACAGCTCGAGGTCGGTGACGTCCTCGTGGCGTACACCGACGGCTTCGACGAGGCGCGCAGCATCGAGGATCCGAACCGGCTCTTCGGCGAGGAAGGCGTGCGCGACGCGCTCGTCGCGGCGGCCAAGCGCGGCTTGTCGGCGCGCGAGAGCGTCGAGAGCATCGTGCGCAGCGCGCTCGAGTTCTCGGGTGGCAAGCGCTACGACGACATGACGCTCGTCGTCGTGCGTCGCACGGCCTGACGCGCTCGGCGTCGTCCCCACTCGCGGGGTCCGTTCCGCTCTCCGGTTCCAAGACCCTGCGCGCCCACGACGGCACGCGCGCGGCCGTCGTCCCCGGCGCCGTACCGTCCACCGCGCCGACGTCCTCCTTCCTCCCTTGCGAATCGTGCCGAGCGCGACCGCGCGCCGACGCACTCCGACACCAGAACCCGAGCCCGCATGTCGACCTCCACGCATTCCGCCGCGCGCGGACACAGCCTCCTGATCCGCGGTGCGCGGAGCTATCCGCCCGGTCCGGGAAGCCGCACGTTCGACGTGCGCATCGAAAACGGCGTCATCGACGCGATCGGGCCGGACCTCGACCGCGGTTCGCTGCCGGTGCTCGACGCGAGCGGCCTGACGGCGATCCCGGGCCTCGTCGACGTGCACGTGCACTTCCGCGATCCCGGTCTCGAGCACAAGGAAGGTTGGGATCACGGTTCGGCCGGCGCGCTGCACGGCGGCGTGACGTCGGTGGTCGAGGTCCAGAACAATCCGCCGCTCTCGACCACGCTCGAGGCGCTGCGATCGCGCATCGAACACGTGCGCGCTCGCTCGCGCGTCGACTTCGGTTGCCTCGCGAACCTGGTGCCTGATTCCGTCGGCGAGCTGCGCGCGATGGCGCCGTTCACGCCGGCCTTCAAGTGTTTCCTGGGCGGTTCGACGGGGCTCGGCGGTCAGCCCGACTACGACACCCTGCGCACCCTCTTCGAAGCCGCCTCGCGGGCCGGCCGCATGATCGTGGCGCACTGCGAGGACGAGAACCTGCTGCGCGAGGGCAAGCGGCTGTATCCCCACGCGACGGCCGCCGAGCACCACTTGGTGCGTTCGGCCGAAGCCGAGATCGAGTCCGTGCGGCGCAGCATCGAGTGGGTCGAGATCACGGGCGCCGAGTTGCACGTGTTCCACGTCAGCACGGCGCGCGCGTGCGAGATGATCGGCGCGGCACGCGCGCGCGGCTTGCCCGTCTCGGGCAGCACGGGTCCGCAGTACATCCACTTGTCCAACGAGGACGCGCCGCGACTGGGGAACCTGCTCAAGATCAACCCCTCGATCAAGACGCGCGCCGACAACCGCGGGATCCTCGACGCGCTGCGCTCGGGAGCCCTCGACGCGATCGGAACGGATCACGCGCCGCACCCGTTGGAGGAGAAGACGCGGGAGTACGCGCACGCGCCTTCGGGCATGCCCAGCGTCGATCTCCTGTGGCCGCTGACGTGGGAGCTCGTGCGTCGCGGCGACCTCGATCCGCACACGGCGCTCGCGTCCGTGTCGTGGCGCGCGGCGCAGTCGCTGCACTTGCCGGGCAAGGGCCGACTGCTGCCGGGTTACGACGGCGACGTCGCGCTGTTCGATCCCGACGCGCGTCGCCGGGTGGACGCGAAGCGCCTGCCCTCGCGCTCGAAGTGGTCGGCCTTCGACGGCCAGGAATTGTCGGCGTTCCCCGTGCACGTCGTGCGCCGCGGCGAGGTCGCGTTCCGCGACGGCGCGGTGGCGTGCGTCGCGGGCGGGCGACCGTTGGAACTCGAGCCCGCGCGACCGCGCGGTGGCTAGCGAGTGGTCGCGGGTCCGTCGCCGGCGGTAGGCTGGGTCCCGGCCGCGGGCGCGCGGCGCGTCCGCATCCGACATGACCCGCTCCTCGACCCGACGTGACGTCCCCGCACCCGCGTGCCCGACCGTGCGCTTCGCGCCGGAGTTCGCCGCGCGCGTCGAGCGATTCACCGAGCTCACGCGCGCTCGCCTCGCGCGGCGCGAGGAGTTCGGGCGCACCTCGGCCGCGTCCGGAGGTCACGACTTCGTCGGCTACCGGCCGTACCACGAGGGTGACGATCCGCGCACGATCGACTGGGCCGCGTACGCGCGGTCGGATCGACCGCTCGTGCGACTCACGCGACGCGAAGCGGGCGAGCGCTGGGTGATCGTGATCGACGCCAGCGCGTCGATGGGCGTCGGGCCGCCGGGCAAGTTGCAACTCGCGGCCGAGACCGCCGTCGCGTTGGGCTCGGTCGCGCGACGATCGGGCGCCGTCGCGCGCGTGATCGTGCCCGCGTCGTCGCCGCGCGTGTTCGACGTGTCGGCGCGCACGCGGCTCGCGGACCTCACGGCGTTCCTCGAGCGCGTCGCGGCGGCGGGGAGCTGCAGCGGATCCGATCTGGCGCTCGCGCCGGCGCGCGCCGGCGTGTCGCACGCGGCGCGCGTGTTCGTGTTGTCGGACCTGCTGTCGGCGGAACCCGGCGAGCTGATGGCCCTCTCCGAGCGTCACCGTTCCGTCTCGATCGTGCGCGTGCTCGCGCCCGCGGAGTGGGACGGATCGGTGTCGGGGAACTCGTCGACCGTTGGGGACCGCGTGGAGTGGGTCGATCCCGAGCAGGGGACACGCGTGCGGATCGACGTCGACGCGCGCACGCGGGAGCGCTACGAGGAGGAGTTGGGCGTCGAGCTCGAACGTTGGCGCCGCGCCGCCGGGCGCGCGCGCGTGCGACACGACGTGCACGCCAGCACGGCGCCGTTCGAGGACGTGGCGGCGCGCGCGTTGGAGCGCGACTCGTGAGCTTGGCGGCTCTCACGCTCGAATCGCCCGCGGCGCTCGCGCTGGTGGTGTTGCCCGTCCTGCTCTACGTCGCGGCGCGACGCTACGCCCGCGAACGCGTCGAGACGACGGGCACCGTCGAGATCTGGCGGCGCGTGGTCGAGTCGCGGCCCGTCGCCGCGCCGCGCGCGCGACGCGGCGTGCCTCCGTGGATCCGCGCGGCGTGCGTGGCGCTGGCGCTGGGCGCGTTGGCGTTGGCTCGACCGCGCCCCGAGGTGATCGCGGACGACACGACCCTCGAGATCGTCGTCGACCGCAGTCCTTCGATGTACTTGCCCATGAGCCCGAGTGGTGTCGCCACTTCGTGGCCGGCATCCTCTTCGTCGGGATCCACGTCCTCGTCCTCGAACCCGAACCCGAACCCGAACGCGAACGGCGCGCCGGCGCGCACGCGACTCGACGCCGCGCTCGACGCCGCGCGTGCGGAGATCGCCCGTCGGGATCCCGCGCGCGTCGCGTGGATCGACGCGAGCGCTCCGGGGCGACGCGAGGTCGGTCGCGAGATGCCGCGCGAGTTCGCGCGCGCGCCGCGCGTGCCGCGTGCGGAGGTCGAGTTCGCGGCGCACGATCGCCCCGGAGTCCTGTGGATCACCGATCGCGCTCCGGCGGTGTCGCCGCGGCACGCGGGCGTGTCGGCGTCGGGCGGCGGCCCCGTGACGGGGCCCGTCGCCGCGCGCCACGACGTGTGGCTCACGTGGGACGGGACACGACTGATCGAACGCGCGGGCGCCGAGGCGCGCGCGCGCGTGCGACTCGATCCACGCCTGCCCGAGCCGATCGTCGCCGTCGCCCGCATCTGGGCCGAGACCCGTGGCGTGCGTGTCGTCGAGACGGACGAAGACATGGAGCGGGAAGACGTGGAGCTCGACGTGCGACGCGGCTCGCCGGGTGCTCCACGCGCGGCGCTCGTGGGCCGCGATGGTTGGACCGCGCGCGCGACCGTCGAGGGATCGGCGCCCACGAGCGACGCCGACGGCGCGTTGGATCCGTGGCCCACGGACGTCGAGGGTGTCGACGCCGGTGGAGGCGAGATCGTGACTCACGGTCCGGGTCGCGTCGTGATCGCGATGGCCTCGATGGACGAGCCGCGCGGCGATCCCGCCGCGTTCGCCGTGTCGTGGTCGCGTCTCCTGTCCCAGAGCCTGCTCGCGCCCGTCGGATGCGTGGGCGTCGACGAGCGCGCGGATGCGGGTGACGCGGCGTGGATCGCGCCGCGTCCCACCGTCGCGCGCGCCGGCGAGGAGTCGAACTGGACGGCGATCCTGGCGATCGCCGCGTGCGTCGCCGCGGTGTGGGCCTTGACGCTGCGCCTGTCGCGCTGAGACCTGGCGAGCTGGGTTTTGGCGAGCTGGGAACAGTGCGCTGGCGACGAGCGGGGCGGAGGTGAGCGGCGGCCGCGAGCGAGGCGAGCTTCGTGCGGGACCTCGCCGTCGCGCGTACCATGTCTTCGTCCACGGTGCTCACTCGCTCGTGAGCGCGTTCCTCCTCGGCCTCCGGGACCATCGCCCATGATCGCCACGCTCGCCTTGGCTCTGCTCGCGTCCGTCGAGGATCCGGTTCCGATCGGCGCGCGCGTCGCGCCGTTCACGTTCACCGACACGCGTTGGCACACGCGCAACTTGGACGACTTCGGCACGCGCGCGGCGTACGTGATCGTGTTCACGACGCTCGATTGTCCCGTGGCGAAGCGCACGCTGCCGGCGTTGGCCCGCATCGAGCCCGCGTGGCGCGCGCGCGGCGTCCAGTTCCTCGCGGTCGACGTGGGCGTCGACGATCCCTTGATCGAGGTCGCGGCGCGCGCGGTCGATCAAGGACTCGAGTTCCCCGTCGCGCGCGATTTCGCGGGCGACGTCGTGCGCGCGCTGACGCCGGCGCGCACGCCCGAAGTGGTCGTGATCGATCGCGACCGGAAGCTCCGCTACCGCGGACGCGTCGACGCGTCCGAACGGCTCGGCGGCCCGACCGACGCGCCCGCGCGGCGCGACCTCGAGTCGGCGCTCGAGGACGTGCTCGCCGGTCGCGAGGTCGCGGTGCCGACGACGCCGGTCGAGGGTTGTCGCCTCACGTCGCCCGCGCGCGCCGAGCCGCCGCGTCGCGTCCCCGACTGGGCCGAGGTCGTCGCGCCGATCGTGCACGCGCGCTGCGGCGAATGTCACGTCGAGGGCGGCGCGTCGCCGTTCGAGATCGTGACCTACGAGGGCGCGCGCCGGCACGCGGCGATGATCGCCGAGGTCGTCGAGCAACGCCGCATGCCGCCGTGGTTCGCCAGCGCGAGTCACGGCGAGTTCGAGAACGCGCGCAAGCTCTCCGACGCGGAGCGCCGCGCCCTGATCACGTGGGCCGAGAACGGCGCGCCTTCCGGGGACCTGTCGCTCGCGCCGCCGCCACCGCCGCCGATCGCGTCACCGGGAGCGTGGCGCATCGGGACGCCCGACCTCGTGCTCTCGACCGGTCCGATCGAGTTGCCCGCCACGGGCACCGTGCCGTATCGCTACGTCGTGTTGCCGCACCTGTTCGCGGACGAGACGTGGATCGAGTCGATCGAGATCCGACCGTCGAACCGCACCGCGCTGCACCACGCCAACTTGGGTTGGTACCGCTTCGGCGGCGACGTGCAGGCGCAGAACTTCCTGACGGGCCAGGTGCCGGGCGGCGATCCCATGGTGCTGGGCGACGGCGTCGCCGTGCGCGTGCCGGCCGGTTCGGTGATCGGACTGCAGATCCACCACGTCACGACCGGCGTGCCCACGAGCGACACGATCGAGGTCGGCCTGCGGTTCCCGCGGCGTCCCGTGCAACAGCGTCTGCGTCTGCACGAGATCTCGAACGGGCGCTTCGCGATCCCGCCCTACGCGCCGGCGCACGAGGTGCGCGCCAGCCGCACCTTCGAAGCCGCGTCGGTGGGCGTCGGCATGTTCGTGCACATGCACTTGCGCGGACGCGACATGCGCTTCGAGGCGCGCGCGCCCGACGGGACGAGCGAGACGCTGCTGCTCGTGCCCAACTACGACTTCGACTGGCAGATGGCCTACCGCTGGAAGAAAGGCGCGCGCGTGTTCGAGGCTGGCACCGTGGTCGAGTGCGTGGCGCACTTCGACAACAGCGCGTTCAACCCGTGGAACCCCGAGCCGTCGAAGACCGTGCGATTCGGTCAGGAGACGACCGACGAGATGATGTACGGATTCCTGTTCTACGTGGAGCGGGACGAACGGCTGGCCCTCGACGTGGATCCCGCGACCGGCGTCGCGCGTGCGGTCGCGCGCTGAGGCGTTCAGGTCAACCCGCCGAAGCGACGACGGAACAGGAACGTGGCCACGAGCCCCACGACCACGGCGAACCACAACGTGGCGACGCGGATCAGGATCACGGCCGAGACCGCGCTCGCTCCCGCGGCGGTGGTGCCGAGGCCCGCGAGCTCGTAGCGCCGGCGCAGCAACGCACCCATCGACGCCTCGGTGATCCCGAGGCCGCCGGGGAACACGAACGCGACCGCGCCCGCCACCGCCGCCAGCGCGAACGTGTAGGCCGCGAACAAGAACGGGACACCGCCCTCGACGAACGCGCCCGCCACGAGCTGGAAGCCGAAGCACTCGAGCGACCACCCGACCGTCGCGATCAGCGTGGGCACGAGGATCTGACTCGGTGCGAGCAGGACGCGCGTGCTCGCGAGTCCCTCCTCGACCTTGGGCACGAGGCGAGCGAGCGGTCCGATGCGGCGCAACACGTGCAAGCCCAGGTTCTGCAATGCGCGCGAGCTCACGAACGAGAACAACGCGACGCACAGCCCCAACGTGCTCCACGCGATCCAGGCACTGCCACCTTCGCCCGCCAACGCGCCGATCGCGATCAACACGAGGAACGCGGCCAGGTCCGTGAAGCGCTCGGCCAGCACGATCGGCGCGCTGACGGCGATCGGAGTGCCGCGCACGCGCCGCACCAGGATCGACTTGAAGGCCTCGCCCATCTTGCCGGGCGACACGGTCAGCGCGAGGCCGGACAAGTGGATCAGGAACGACGTGCCGTCCTCGAGTTCGATCCCCAAGCGCCGGCAGTACGAACGCCAACGCACGAAGCGCACGACGTAGTTCGAGAACGACAATCCCATCGCGACCCACAAGATCCACGGCGGGAACGTCGCGATCGCCTGTCCGACTCCGCGCGCATCGGTGAAGAACGCGAATCCCGCGTACAACACCGCGCCGAGCACCGCCACGATCAACACGGGCCGCACGAGGCGATCGGCCCCGGACGCCGAGGTTTCGCGGGGCGCGCCCACGGCCTCCTCGGCGAGGTGGCGGGCGAGGTCGCCGGCAACGCCGTCCGGGCCGACACCGCGTCGGGGCGGCGAGGGCTCGCTGGGGGGGATGGACATGGTGGGGGTGCGGATCCTCGACGCCCACGCACGCCGTGGGGGCGGTGCACGGGGCGCGCGACGTTGAACGGGAACGGTCGGGGCGGATACTCTGCGTCGAATGTCGTCCGCGGCGGATACTCTGCCGCGCATCCCCATGCCGATCGAGACCCCGAGCGAAGTCTACACGTGGTTCCTGGCCGCGGCGGCCGGCCTGACGGCGGTCGGGGCCGTGGCGGCGTGGATGATCGTGCACCGCGCGCGCCGCATCGAGGAGCGCCTGGCGCGGCTCGACCGACTCGACGAGTTGGCGGCCGGGGTCAAGACGCTCGCCGCGCGCGAGGGCGAACTCGACCTGCGCCGGCTCGAGCACGTCTTGATCGACATCCGCGACGGACAGCGGCGCGTCGAGGACCGCATGTTGGCCCTGCTCGAGGCGCGTGCCGGTCACGTGGTCGAAGGACGCTCGTCGTCGCTCGGCGACGAGGCCGCGGCGGGTGGCGCCTTGGTGCCCGCCTCCGCGTCCGCCGAGGCCGGCGCCGCGTTGTCCGACCGCATCGTCACGCGCCTCCTCGCGTTGGGGTACGAGCGCATCGTCCTCGTGACGCCCACCGACGAGATCGCGCGCGTGGCGCGCGAAGGCGGCGCGGTCGTCGTCGAATCGCGCCGCGACGGAGCCGCGTGCAAGGGCCGCGTGATCGTGGCCGACGGGCGCATCCACGACCTCCAGATCCAATCCGCGTACTCGACGTTCCCCTGAACGCGTCGCGCGATCGTCTCGAACCTCCCTCCACCTCGATTCCTCACCCACGACGCCGTATCGCGCTCCTCCCCATGATCCCGATCACCACCATCGAACGACTCGGCGAACACGTCGGTCAGACCGTCACGCTGCGCGGCTGGATCCACCACAAGAGCTCCAAGGGCAAGCTGCACTTCATCCAGATGCGCGACGGCACGGGATACGTGCAATGCGTCGCGTTCAAGGGCGACGTCCGCGAGGAGTTGTTCGACGCGCTGGGGCACTCGGGCCAAGAGTCGAGCCTCGTGCTCACCGGCCTCGTCAAGGCCGAGCCGCGCGCGCCGGGTGGCTTCGAGATCCAGGTCAAGGGCGGCAACGTCCTGCAGAAGGTCGAGGGCTTCCCGATCACGCCCAAGGAGCACGGACCGGACTTCCTGCTGTCGAACCGGCACCTGTGGTTGCGCAGCAAGCGTCAGTGGGCCGTGATGCGCGTGCGCGACTGCGTGATCACCGCGATCCGCCGGTTCTACGACGAGCAAGGGTTCGTGTGCGTCGACTCGCCGATCTTCACGCCCGCGGCGTGCGAGGGGACCAGCACGCTCTTCGAAGTCAGCTACTTCGACGACGAGAAGGCCTACCTCACGCAATCGGGTCAGCTGTACGCCGAGGCGACCGCGATGGCCATGGGCAAGGTGTACTGCTTCGGCCCCACGTTCCGCGCCGAGAAGAGCAAGACGCGCCGACACCTGACCGAGTTCTGGATGCTCGAACCGGAGATCGCCTACGCCACGCTCGACGACGTGATGCAGCACGCGGAGGACCTCCTGTGCTACGTCGTGAAGAGCGTGCTCGAGCGACGCAAGACGGAGCTCGCGGTGCTCGAGCGCGACCTGTCGAAGCTCGAATCGATCGTGCCGCCGTTCCCGCGTCTGTCCTACGACGACGCGCACGCGATGCTCGAGAAGGCCGCGCCGGGACAACACAAGTACGGTGACGACTTCGGCGCGCCCGACGAGACGATCATCAGCAACGCGTACGCGAAGCCGGTGATGGTCCACCGCTATCCGAAGGAAGTGAAGGCCTTCTACATGAAGCGCGACCCCGAGCAACCGTCGAAGGCCTTGTGCGTCGACGTGCTCGCGCCGGAGGGCATCGGCGAGATCATCGGCGGTTCGCAGCGCGAGGAAGACCTCGACGCGCTGCTCGGTCGCATCAAGGAACACGGCCTGCCCGAGGAAGCGTTCAGCTGGTACCTCGACCTGCGCCGCTACGGTTCCGTGCCCCACGGCGGGTTCGGGCTGGGCCTCGAGCGCACGGTCGCGTGGATCTGCGGTCTCGAGCACGTGCGCGAGGCGAGTCCCTTCCCGCGCATGATGTACCGCATCTATCCGTGATCGTCGTTGCGAGGTGATCGCGCCGGCGTCTCGACGCGGGCGCGATCCAAGCAGCCACCCGACGAGCTCAGCCGACGAGTTCCGCCCGACGAGGAGTGCGTTCGCATAACGACGATCGCGCCGAAGACGAGCACAGGGGAGTGGCGACCCTGGACGACCTGGGACTGCGTCCTGCTCGGCTCCGCTCCCCTGGCGGTCGCGGTGGGGGCCGGCTTGCACGGGGGCACTGCTCACGCCGTCCTCGTGATGGTGCCGGTTCCCGGCCTTGCTCTCGTGATGGTGGTCTTATCCGGAATCGTGCTGGTGCGGCTCATCGCGACGCGGAGGGATCGGGCCCACATGGGCCATCCAGGGTTGCCTCGGCTCGGCGATCGCGGTCGTGGCGATGCTCGCCTCCATCGTCGTGGGCGTGCTCTTCGAGGAGCGATACCTGCGGGACGCGAAGCTGTGGTGCGAGTCTCGAGCACCGGCCATGGAAGCGTTCCGAGCCCAGAACGGTCGGTATCCGGAATCCGTGTGGGAGCTCGAATCCGAGGGATCCGTTCCGTGGGTCGTGAGCACGTTCGACCCGATGATCATCAGCAAGGAGGATGGATTCGTGTTCGACCTCAACACGGCCTTCATCGACGGATGGTCGTACGACTCGAACCTCGGCACCTGGTCGCACAACGACTAGACGTGCTCCTCTCGCGTCGTCGCCCGAGCGCGTTCACACACCGAGGCCGTCGTGCTGAAAGGAGGGCACAGTCTCGCGTCAACTCAGGAGCACTGGAGTAGGATCGAGCGGCATGACCGACGCTTGCACTCGCCCCCCCGCGTCGCGGCGCAGATGGTGGAGGCATCTGACTTGGCCTCTGCCGCTTGTCGTCGTCGCCGTGGGCACGGGCGCGTGGGGGCACGCTGGGTACGGTCACCTGACGCTCGTCCTGCCCGTCGCCCTCGGACTCAGCGGGGCCGCGGCCGTCGCGTGCGCGATGAGCCTCGTCGAGGCGACCCGCTCAACCACCGAAGGCAAGAGCACGACGAGGCTCGTGTTCGTGCTGACCGCGCTGGCGAGTGCGACGGCGTGGGGGTCGATCGTCGCGGGCTTGCAGTTCCACAAGCTCTACTTGCGCTCTGCGAAGGCTTGGTGCGAGGCGCAGGTTCCGTCCATCGAAGCCTATCGCGCCACGCACGGTCACTTTCCCGAGTCGCTGCGTGAGCTGTGTCCCGACGACTCCGTTCCGTGGGTGGTGCAGACGTTCGACACTTCGCTGATCTCGCGCGAAGACTGGTTCGTGTTCGATCTCGGCACGGGTCTCTTCAGCGGTTGGTCGTACTCGTCGAATTCGCGTACGTGGGCGCGCTACCACTAGAGCCGACACGACTGCTCGCCAAGCGCGACGCGTTCGACCGTCGACGGCTTCGCCGTGGACAGGCCTTGCGCCGGTGCAGCCGATTTCACGTGTCGCCTCAACGCCTCGACGCCTCGGCGTCGCGGGCGTATCGTGACGCGGGGTTGGGTCCGGTGCGAACCGGACTCGCGGCAACTCGTGCGACCCACCCAGGAGGGGATCATGCGGATTCGACTCATTGCTCGCTTTGCGCTTGCCGTTGCGGCGCTCGTCGGCGCCTCGCCCGTCTTCGCCAACGTCTACGTGGTCGACGCCGCGGGTTCTCCCGGCGCGACATTCACCGACATCTCGACGGCGATCGCGGCCACGACGTCGGGCGACGTGTTGAAGGTCCTGCCCGGTTCGTACGCGCCGTTCACGCTCGATCGCGGCGTCGTGATCGTCGGCTACGGCCAGGTGGACGTCCAAGGCACGATCGCCGTCACGAACATCGGCCCCAACGATCGCGTCGCGATCGTGGGTGTCGACGCCGTCGGCGTCTCGATCACGAACTGCTTCGGCGCCGTGCTGTTGCAAGACCAAGTGTGCGGTCGGCTCTTCGTGAGCCAATGCAACGACGTGCGGATCCTGGAATCGGTGTTCTGCGACACGACCGGCGCCGCGAACGGCGTCGACGCGGCCGTGATCGAGCAGTCCCGCGTCGAGTTGTCCCTCGTCGGCTGCCTGGGAGCGCAAGGCGCCTCGCCGCCGGCCTCGCCACCGTCGTCCACGACCGGCGGTCGCGGGCTGCACCTTCGCACCGGATCCCGCGTCTTCGGCTCGCAGCTGTACGCTCGCGGAGGATTGGGCGGCGATACGTACGGGACGGGGCTGGACGCCGGCAACGGCGGACCCGCGATCCGCATGGAGAACGCGACGTCGATCCAACTCGCGGGCGCGAACTTCAGCACCTCCTCGTTCGCCTACACGTGGTCGCGCGTGTTCGGCGGCGGCAACGGGAAGAGCTTCGGCGGATCGATCGGCGGCTGCATGGGCTTCGGATTCGGCGCGTGCGGAATCGAAGCGGCGACCGGTGCGTCCGGCCGATACTCGAACACGCAGATCCTGGGGTCCTCGTCCTCGCAGAACCCGTCGTGTTCGTTCCCCGTCGAGTTCCCGCCCGTGTGCGGCACGACGCTCGTCACGCCGTCCTCGCCCGATCCCACGCTGTTCGTCCTCGGCACGCCGATCCCCGGTGCGACGCTGACCCTCCAGGTGTGCGGCGCGCCCGGTGACGTCGCCACGGTGGCGTTGGGGCGAGCTTGGGTCGTCGTCCCGACGTCGGGCGTCGACGTCGAGCGCTTGGTGTCCCAGGAACGCGTCGTGAACCTCGGCGTCATCCCGACGAGCGGCGTGCGCAGCGTGACTTTCATGCTCGCCCCGTCGCTCCCGACCGGAACGATGCTCGGCCTCCAGGCGACCACGAACGGCCCGAACGGCATGCGCCGATCGAATTCGGCACCGATCGTCGTGCGGTAGCGGACTCGCGTGCCTGCCGGGTCGTGGGCGAGGCGCTCGGCGAGTGGGGGCGTTCGGCGGCTGCATCGGGCCTTCTGTGCCGCTATCCTCCGTGCCCATGAACCTCACCGTCGCCCCCCGACTCGCGTTCCTCGCTCTCACGTTCGCCGCACCGGCGTCGTTCGTCGCCCCGGTCCTGTCGCAGGACAAACCCGCGCCGGCGGCGAATTCCACCGCGGCACCCACGCGCACGTGGGACGCGCGCAGCGTCGAGGCGCTCAAGGCCGTCACGGCGGCCGAGATCTCGCCCGACGGCGCGTTCGTCGCGTACGTCTTGTCCGTTCCGCGCATCGCGGGCCGTGACGAGGACGGCGTCGCGTGGAGCGAGCTCCACGTGCTCGACCGCGTGCCGACGTCGGGCAACACGACCGCGCGCGATCGCACGTTCGTGGGCGGCAAGGTCAACGTCAGTGCGGTCGAGTGGTTGCCCTCCGGCGACGAGATCGCCTTCCTCGCCAAGCGCGACGGCGACAAGCAGACGTCGCTTTACACGATCTCGCTCTCGGGCGGCGAGGCGCGCAAGCGCGTCGAGCTCGAGACGGCCATCTCCGCCTACAGCCTCTCGCCCGACGGCAAGCGCGCCGCGCTCGTCGCGACGCCGCCCGATTCGGCCGACAAGAAGAAGTGGACCGAGAAGGGGTTCAAGCAGAGTGTCTTCGAGGAGGACACGAAGAGCTCGCGCCTGTGGATCGCCGAGCTGAGCGAGGGCGGCGCCAAGCCCCGCATGCTCGACGGCGACGGCAGCGTCCACGGCGTCGCGTGGAGTCCCGTCGACGACCGGATCGCGATCTCGGTGTCGCTCACGCCTCAAGTCGACGACGAGTACATGCAGCAGCGCATCCGCGTCGTCTCCGCCGCCGACGGCAGCGTCCTCGCGCGCGTCGAGAACCCGGGCAAGATGGGCGCGTTCTCGTGGAGCCCCGACGGATCGATGCTGGCGATGTCGACCGCCGCGGACATCCACGATCCGTTCGCCGGACGCCTGGCGATCGTGCCCGCGACCGGTGGCGTGCCGCTGCAGGTGCTCGAACCCGACTACGACGGGGACGTGACCGCGTTCGCGTGGCAGAGCCCGCAGGCGTTGCTGTACACGGCCAGCCACGGCACCGCGTCCTCGTTCGAGAAGGTCGCGATCGACCTGGGACACGGCGCGGGGTGGCGCGTGCTGGTGTCGCAAGGCAACGGTCACGTGTTCGGCACGTTCTCGCTCAGCCGCGACGGACAGCACGGCGGGTTCGTCGTGCAACGTCCGGAGCACCCGCCCGAGCTGTACACGATGAGCCACGGGGACGCGATGGCCGAGCGTCGCACGGACTCCAACCCTTGGACGCGCGAGTACCGGTTCGCTCGACAGGAAGTCGTCGTCCACAAGGCGCGCGACGGGGTCGAACTGCAGGGCATCCTCGTCCGCCCGCTCGACGAGGAGAAGGGCAAGCGCTATCCGCTGATCCTGTGCGTGCACGGTGGGCCCGAAGCGCACGAGTCGAACGGCTGGCTCACGAACTACTCGCGGCCCGGCCAGATGGCCGCGGCCAAGGGCATCGCGGTCTTCTATCCCAACTACCGCGGCAGCACGGGCCGCGGCGTCGCGTTCAGCAAGCTCAGCCAAGGCGACGCGGCCGGCAAGGAGTTCGACGACCTGGTCGACGCGGTCGATCACCTGATCGCCTCGGGCCTCGTCGACAAGGACAAGGTCGGCATCACGGGCGGTTCGTACGGCGGCTACGCGACCGCGTGGTGCAGCACCCGCTACAGCGAGCGGTTCGCGGCCGGCGTCATGTTCGTGGGGATCTCGAACAAGCTCTCGAAGGTCGGCACCACCGACATCCCGAACGAGGAGTTCTACGTCCACGCGCTCAAGCGTCCGTGGGAGGAGTGGGACTTCTTCCTCGACCGCAGCCCCATCCGCCACGCGGAGAAGTCGCGCACGCCGCTCCTGATCCTGGGCGGCAAGGACGACACGCGCGTCGACCCGGGACAGTCGAAGGAGCTCTACCGTTGGCTCAAGCTGCGCGGTCAGGCACCGGTGCGACTCGTGCAGTACCCGGGCGAGGGCCACGGCAACCGACGTGCGTGCTCGCGCCTCGACTACTGCGTGCGTTCGATGCAGTGGATGGAGCACTACCTGCTCGGACCCGGTGGCGAGATGCCGCCCTACGACGTCACGTATCCCGACGCGCCGCCCGCGCGCTGACGCTCGCGCCCGCGCGGGGTTCGCCGCTCGCGTTTCGCCGCGCGAGTTTCGCCGCGCGAGTTTCGTCAGCGCGGCTCGACGCGGATCGTGACGGCGTTCGCAGCGCCCGGCGCGATCCGCGCCGTCGTCGAATCGGTCAACTGGAACACGCCACCCGATCCGGTCAGCGTGTACACGCCCGGCTCGAAGAGCTCTTCGCTCACCAGCGTCTCGCCCGGCAGGACTTGGCCCAACAGCCCGCGTTCGTCGCCCGATCGGAACTGCACGGCGCGCGGGGGCGCTCCGCCCGCGGACGGCGCGAGCTCGATCGCGAGGCCCAGCTTGGGTCGCGTCAGCGCGTCGAGTTCGTGACCGCGCACCGGGTCCTTCGTGCCCGCGAGCGCCTCCTCGACCTCACGCGGCAACGGCCCGCGCGCCGACATCGTCACGGTCAGTCGACCACCCTGCACCGCGCGCAGCGACAGGGACGTCGTTTCGTCAGCCGTGACGGTCACGGGCTGCTCCGAGCGCACGGGGAAGTGGTCGCGCTCGGAACCCGGAGCGTAGCCCACGAGCAGTCGATACGTGCCGACCGGCACGGACGCGATCTCGTCGTTCTCGTCGGCGGTCAGGAGACCGATCTCCTCCATGCGCGCTCCGGTGACCGACGAGAGCAACATCACGCGCAGGTCGTGCAGCGGTCGTCCGTCGGCGCCCAGCACGGCCAACGCGAGGCGACCCGTCCCTCCGCGGCGCGGGATCACGAGCGTGACTTCTCGCGAAGCGGCGTTCTCGCCCATCGTGACGACGTCCTCGGTCCCGTGACGCGCGCCGATCTCCGCGTACACGGAGTAGGCGGTCGGAGCCGTGTCCTCGCCCGTGGCGAGCAGGAACGTCGCGACGGAGCCGGGCCAGCGCGTCGACGCGAAGCGCACCGTGCGCGAGGCGTACGAACCGTCGTCGCGTCGCTCGAGATCGGTCAAGCGCACGGTCGCGCCGCGCACGGGGTAGCCCTCGTCGTCGACGACGCGCACGAGCAGTCGCCGCGCGAGGAGCGTCACGCGCACGTCCTTGGCACCCGGCTCGTGCCGAGCCTCGCGCGGTTCGAAGCGCGCCTGCGGATCGACGGGGACGACCGCGTAGCGGCCGGGACGCAGGCCCTTGAGCGTGAAGCGACCCTTTTCGTCGGTGCGCGTGCGCATCGTGGCGAGGCCGTCGGCGCGCTCCACGTCGAGCGCGCGCGCACGTGCTGCGGTCAAGGGGTCGCCTTGCAAGGCCCAGGCGTCGTCGACGGCGCCCAACTCGAACTGCGGCACCGGATCTCCGTTGGGATCGAGCAAGACGCCGGTGATGGCCTTGCCACCCGACAACTTGACGTCGCCGACGCCGCGCGACGTGCCCGCTTCGAGCTCGAGCCCGTCGACGATCCCCGTGCCGACGCCGTCGGCGCGGGCCTGCACGCGGTAGCGCGCGCTCGAGGCGAAACCCAACTCGAATCGGCCGTCGCCGCCGGTGGTCGTCTCCTCGACGAAGCGCCACGAGGCGGGAGTGCCGGCCGCGTTCGGATCTCCGGCGCCGTCGACGCCCTGCGCGTCACGAGTCGCCCGGGAGCCGGCGGCGCCGCTCGTGTCGACGGACAGCGACACGGACGCTTGGGCCACGGGTCGTCCGGCGCCGTCGACGACGCGACCGCTGAGCCGCTCGCCAGGCTCGAGTCGCACGTCGGCGGTCGCGGAGCGCGACACCGCGGTCAAGTCGATCGGCGTGCGCACGGTGACGGGGCGATAGCCGCGTGCGTCGACGGACACGCGCACTTCTACCGGCGGCGCGCGATCGGGATCGAGGACGTCGAGCGCCGGCGTCGCCTGCGCGAATCGTCCGTCGGCGTCCGTGGTCGTGTCGGCGACGACGCGCGTGACCGTGGTCGAGACGAGTTCGATGCGCACCCGAGCGCCGGGGACGGCCGGACGTCCGCGAGCGTGGACGCGACCTTCGATGCGCCACCCGTCGATCGGTGCGTGCCGCGGAGCGACGACCGCGTCGGTGTTCGTGGAAGGCACGGCCTCGCGCACCGGGAGCTCCAGCACCGGCTCGTCGGGCACGAGGGGCGCCTTCGACGGCGTGGTGGGACGCGGACCCCGTCCGTCTCCGTCCGAGCGCGAGCGCAAGATCAGCCCCAGAGCGACCAGGATCAGGACGGACGAAACGAGGGCGACGCGCAGCGCGGTGACCCCGCGTCGAGATCCGTCGCCGTTCGGCGTGACACGCGTCCGTCGTTCCACGTCGTCGCCTTCACTTCCCGCTCGGCGCCGTCGAGAGGATCCGCGTGAGGCGCACGATCTCGTCCTCGCGCGCGCTCAGCGCCGCGTCGGCGCGGTAGACGCACTCGATGCCGGCGCGCGCCGACAAGGCCTTCGCGGCGCGGTCCATCAAGAGTTGCATG